>ERZ772867.3448-NODE-3448-length-13189-cov-2.538907_pt1 | contig 13189 bp, 5 predicted proteins | sample MGYA00511341_ERZ772867 | MGnify/ENA primary metagenome ERZ772867 (study PRJEB29015, sample SAMEA2737707) | human gut metagenome | biome: human gut; feature: human-associated habitat; material: faeces | place: China | collected 2012 ... | reverse complement strand
CAATTTATGGGATTTGTTCATTGATAGGAGGCTTAATCCTTGGAAAAAATATACAAAAGAGAAAGTTTTTGTGGGGGCTTGTTGCGGGAGCAATTTATATAGGGTTAATTATGGGTATTTCCTTTATGATAAGGGCCGAAACAGGAGGTGGAGCAATTGGACTTGGTACAGGAGTAGCAGTAGCTTTAGGTTTTGGAACTTTTGGTGGAATGCTTGGGTAAATTCAATGAGGGAACAGACCACAGAATATAATAAAAAAACGTTTGAATTTGTACCATATTGTGTTATAATAGCATAAGAATTGTGCTTTTAGGCATAAAAGTATATTAATTTTGGAGGATAACTATGAAACATATTAAAACATTAACAGGAAAGACTTTAAAGGAAACTATGAAAAAGGGCGGTTGTGGTGAATGCCAGACATCATGTCAGTCAGCATGTAAGACATCCTGTACAGTAGGAAATCAGGTTTGTGAACACAAAAAATAAGAAACTGAATATCAGACATGAGGGCAGCGGCCGTGGTCGCTGCCTTACGTGTGTTATGCAAAAATATAAAATTTAAATGAAAGAGGGGTAACTGTTGTGATTCATCAGTACCAGAATAATGGATATCATATTGTCCTGGATGTGAACAGCGGATCTGTGCATGTCGTGGACAAGATTGCGTATGATGTGATCGGCTGTCTGGAGGCCATGAACCCTGCCCATACGCCGGAAACGTTAAAAGAAGAGAAGACGGCAGAATATCTGCTCGAAAAGCTTGGCGATATTTATGCAGAAGAAGATTTGAGAGATCTTCTGGAGGCAGTGGCAGAGCTGACAGCGGCAGGTCAGTTGTTTACACAGGATGTTTATGAGAGCTATATCGGAGAGGTAAAAGAAAGAAAGACAGTTGTTAAGGCACTTTGCCTGCACATTGCGCATGATTGTAATCTTGCCTGCAAATACTGCTTTGCGGAAGAGGGTGAGTATCATGGACGCCGTGCGCTGATGTCTTTGGAAGTCGGAAAGAAAGCGCTGGATTTCCTTGTGGCAAATTCAGGAAAGAGAAGAAATCTCGAGGTTGATTTCTTTGGCGGAGAGCCGTTGATGAACTGGCAGGTAGTGAAAGATCTGGTTGCCTATGGAAGAGAGCTGGAGAAAACAAACGACAAGCATTTCCGTTTTACATTGACAACAAATGGGGTTCTGCTCAATGATGAAGTGCAGGAATTTGTCAATAAAGAGATGGACAATGTGGTGCTCAGTCTGGATGGAAGAAAAGAAGTCAACGACAGAATGCGTCCGTTTAGGAATGGAAAAGGAAGTTATGATCTGATCGTTCCGAAATTCCAAAAACTGGCAGAGAGCAGAAATCAGGAAAAGTATTATATACGAGGAACATTTACAAGAGAAAATCTGGACTTTTCAGAGGACGTCCTGCATTTTGCAGATCTGGGATTTGAGCAGATTTCAATTGAGCCTGTAGTCGGGGAAGATACAGATCCGTATGCGATTCAAAAAGAAGATCTTCCGAAGATTTTTGCAGAGTATGATAAGCTGGCAAAAATCATGGTAGACAGAGAACGGGAAGGCAGAGGGTTTACGTTCTTCCACTTTATGCTGGATTTAGAAGGCGGTCCTTGCGTGGCAAAACGTCTGTCCGGATGTGGTTCCGGAACAGAATATCTGGCAGTTACGCCTTGGGGAGATCTGTATCCGTGTCATCAGTTCGTTGGTCAGGAAGAATTCCTGCTGGGAAATGTAGAGGAAGGAATTACAAAGCCGGAGATTCCGGAAGAATTCAGAGGATGCAGTGTGTATTCCAAAGACAGCTGCAGAAACTGCTTTGCAAGATTTTACTGCAGCGGCGGATGTATGGCGAATTCTTATAAATTCCATCATACGATCAATGATACATACGAGGTAAGTTGTGAGATGGAGCGCAGGCGTGTGGAATGTGCGATTATGATCAAGGCGGCACTGGCTGATCAGGAGAGGATGGCAGATCATGAAGAAGAGTAAAGGGATTATCAGTCTGATTCTGACCGTGGTGCTGATTGCACTTCTTGGATTTACAACGGTGGTCGGATTTGGAAAAGGACAGACGGGGGCAGCAAAGAATATCAAGCTTGGACTTGACCTGGAAGGCGGAGTCAGTATTACCTATCAGGTAAAAGGGGATACTCCTTCCAAGGAGGATATGAGTGATACAATCTACAAGCTTCAGAAGCGTGTAGAACAGTACAGTACAGAAGCAACGGTTTATCAGGAAGGGGATAACCGGATCAGTATCGAAATCCCTGGTGTGACAGATGCGAATGAAATCTTAAGTGAGCTGGGGCAGCCGGGATCCCTGTATTTTATCAAAGAGAAGGACAGTGACGGAAATCCGAATTATGGACTGGATACCTCAGGACACTATGTGCTTGCAAAAAGTATGGATGAGTTAAAGGAAGAAGGATCTGTCGTTTTGACCGGAACAGATATCAAGAGTGCAAAGTCCGGTTCTTATCAGGATTCCACAACAGGAGCAAATGAAAATGTTGTTCAGCTTTCTATGACAAAGGAAGGTACTGAAAAGTTTGCAGAGGCAACGAAAGCGGCAAAGGAAGCGGAAGAGACGATTGCGATCTATTATGATGGTGAATTGATCAGTGTCCCAAGAGTAAATGCAGAAATTACAGATGGTCAGGCAATCATTGAAGGATCCATGGAATATGAAGAGGCAGAGCAGCTGGCTTCTACGATCCGTATCGGTGGCCTGAGTGTAGAATTGGAAGAAATCCGTTCTAATGTAGTTGGAGCGCAGCTTGGTGAAGAAGCAATCAGTACCAGTCTGATGGCAGGTGCGATCGGACTTGCGATTGTATTTGTATTTATGTGCATGGTATATCTGCTGCCGGGACTTGCATCCAGTCTTGCACTGGTAATCTACACTGGATTGATCCTGGTGTTGCTCAATGCATTTGATATCACACTGACGTTGCCGGGTATCGCGGGTATCATTCTTGGTATCGGTATGGCGGTCGATGCGAATGTAATTATCTTTGCGCGTGTAAAAGAGGAGCTGACGGCTGGAAAATCTGTAAAATCTGCGCTTAATGCAGGTTTTCATAAAGCAATGTCTGCGATTTTAGATGGAAATATCACAACACTGATCGCGGCAGCAGTGCTCTGGCTGAAAGGAAGCGGTACAGTCAAAGGATTTGCACAGACACTGGCACTTGGTATTGTCGTATCCATGTTTACTGCACTTGTGATCACCCGGATGATCGTGTATGCGTTCTATGCAGTTGGAATTCGTAATACAAAACTTTACGGACGGATTAAAGAAGAGAGTGCGCCGATCGATTTCCTTGGAAAACGTAAGATTTTCTTTGCGGTATCGGTCGTAGTGATCCTGATTGGATTTGTGTTTATGGGAGTGAATGCAGGAACAGGAAAAGGCGTCCTCAATTACAGTCTGGAATTTAAGGGCGGTACATCTACAAATGTAACATTTGACAAAGCATATACGTTGAAAGAGATTGATGAAACAATGATTCCGGATCTGGAGAAGGTGACAGATGATCCAAACATCCAGGTACAGACCGTTGCAAACAGTAATCAGGTCATTTTCAAGACACAGACGCTGGATCTGGAAAAACGAGAAGCATTTGCGAAATATATGGCAGATAAATTCGGAGTAGAAGAAAAGGATATTACGACTGAAAACATCAGTTCTACCGTAAGCTCCGAGATGCGTGTGGATGCGATCATTGCGGTTGCCATTGCGACAGTCTTTATGCTGCTTTATATCTGGCTGCGGTTTAAAGATATTCGGTTTGCGACAAGTGCAGTAGTTGCACTGATTCATGATGTACTGGTGGTGCTTGCTTTCTATGTGATCGCAAGAATTTCAGTAGGAAATACATTTATTGCATGTATGCTGACGATCGTTGGATATTCTATCAATGCAACAATCGTAATCTTTGACAGAATCCGTGAGGAGATGAAGACAAAGAAACGTACAGAAGAGCTGGATACGCTGGTAAACAGATGTATCACAAGAACTCTGACAAGAAGTATTTATACCTCTCTGACAACATTTGTCATGGTGGCAGTTCTGTTTGTTATGGGAGTAAGCTCCATCAAAGAATTTGCACTTCCTTTGATGGTAGGTATTATCTGCGGAGCATATTCTTCTGTATGTATTACAGGTGCGCTGTGGTATGTGATGAAGACTAAAATCGTGAAGAAAGCAGAATCTGCGAAAGCTGGAACATCGAAAAAGAAAAAATAACAAAAAATAGTGAAAGAGACTCTTGAAACATGTGAAAAATTACCACCTGGTTCAAGAGTCTTTTTGGGATTGTGGTAAAAATGATTAAAAAATTACAGAAAAGTGGAAAAATTTAACCTAAAATTGGAAAATAGTAAATTGATAAAACGGATTTGAACATGTATAATGCGTACATATCTGATAAAAATGGTATGTCAGAAAGGAGAAAAAAGGTGAAGAAAAAGGCTTTGTACAAAAAGTGGATGTCAATGCTGCTTGCAGGAGTAGTGACAACGACCGGGTTCATGGGGGGAACGGTAACACTAAGAGCAGCAGAAACAACGAATTGGGTTGGAGATGAAGGACTGAGCGGAACAGCGGACGCTCCAGAACCGGACAAGGTAGTGCCGGATGCGAATCAGTTCCGGTATCAGAAAGAAGAGTTGGCGGCATTCTGTCATTTTGGACCGAATACATTCAATGAGATTGAATGGGGAGAACATTATGGGGATAAAGCACCAAGTGAAATTTTTAAATTGAAAAAAGATTTTGATGCAGAAACCCTAGTCAACACATTGAAAGAAGCTGGATTTAAAAAGTTGATTGTGACTGCAAAACATCATGATGGATTCTGTATCTGGGACAGTGAACATACAGAATATGATGTAAAAGCATCTGGATATCAGGATGCAAAGGGTGAATCTGATATATTAGCAGAAATCTCTGCGGCATGTACAGAAGCTAATATGGATATGGGCTTGTATTTGTCACCATGGGATATTCATGATGATAGTTATGGATATAAAGATAAAGATGGGAAGGCTTTGGTTGAAGAAGTAACAGAAAATGGTCACAAGGTGAATAGACCAATTGATGGACATGACTGGAACTGGGTTTATGAAAATGATGCAGAAGATTATAATAAATACTATCAATCACAGTTAGAAGAAATTTTAAGTAATCCTAAATATGGAAATAATGGAAAATTTGTAGAAGTATGGATGGATGGAGCGAAGGGCAGTGGCTCTGGATATCAGGAATATACCTTTAAAGAGTGGTTTGAGACAATTCAGAAATACGAAGGTAAAGGAGTAGACGGACGGGATGCAGATTGTATGTTGTTTGGAGCAAATGATTATACAACTGTACGCTGGATTGGAAATGAAAATGGTATAGCAGGAAAAGATACCTGGTCAAAATCTAATGTGGATACACAAAAGGGTACAATAGATAGCAATGCTCAAGGTGGTGCTACAATTGGGTTTGAGAATGGAAATAAGTGGACCGTTCCGGAAGCAGATGCTCGTATCACATCAGGATGGTTCTGGGGAACTAAAAAGAATACGCCAAAGACAATGGACGAATTGAGTAATATGTACTTTAATTCAGTGGGACATAATGCTACATTGCTTTTGAACGTGCCACCGAATGATCAAGGAACTGTAGATCAGGCAATTCTGGATCGTGTGTCAGAATTTGGAAAGAATATCAAAGAGACATTTGATGAAAACTTAGCAAAAGCAGAGGGGGCATCTGTAAAAGTATCGTCCGTTAGAGGAAATGCAGAAACATTCAAGCCAGGAAATATGACTGATGAGAAGGATGACACGTACTGGACAACGGATGATGGAACAAAAACAGGAGAAATTTTGATTGACCTGGGTGAGAAAAAGAATTTTGATGTGGTCTCTATTGAGGAAGCCATCCAGAACGGTCAAAGAATTAATGATTATAAAGTAGAATATAGAGAAGGAACAGAGGGTGAATGGACTCTATTAGAAAAAGGGCAGACGATTGGTGCAAAACGTCTTTGCAGAACGAGTGAAACTTCTGCACGTCAAATTAAGATTACAGTGACAACTCCAGATGGTAAAGTTCCGATGATTAGTGAAGTTGGTGTGTACAAGTCTACAGAGGACATGGAAAAACCAAATCCGATACCAAAAGGAATGGAAGTCATTGATGTTACAGACAAAGATGTGGCTGATGGAAAAGGTTTTAAATTTACTGGAACATGGCATGATGAAAATCAGCCGCAGTACATCAATGGAACTAACACCTGGGCAAATGCAGGAGCAGAATTAGAACTGAAATTCCACGGGACAAAAGCTTATTTCTTTGGTACAGTAGATCCGGGACATGGAACGGTGGAGATTACAGTAGATGATGGAAAACCAGTTACAGTAAATACAGAGGCATCTAAGCGTGCGGTTGGGCAGAGATGGTTTGAGACTCCTGATTTGAAAGACGGAGATCATACGATCAAATTAAAAGTTACTGGAAAAGCAGCAGGAATTGAAGCGGCTGCAGTTATCAATAATGGTGGAAAAGGTATGATTGAGTTGGAAGAAGATGCCTATACCATGAATGAAAAAGAGACGAAGAATCTGAAAATCAAACGTGTTGGTGGAACAGAAGGAGAAATTACAGCTAAGTTGCAGCCAAATCCAGGAACTGCAATTCAGGATGATTTTAATACAGATTTGAATCCGGTAGTTACATTGAAATCAGGTGAAAAAGAAACAACTGCTAAAGTAGAAACAAGAAGAAATACAAATAAAACAGGAGATCGGTATTTCACGGCTGAAATTACAGATGTAAGTGGAGGCGCAATCCTTGGCTTTAATAAAAAAGCAAAGATTACTATCAAAGATATGGAGAGCAATGAAAACGCATTGGCTAATCTTGTCAAGGAATGTGAAACTTATAAAAGTGACTGGTTCCGTTCAGGATGGGATGCATTTGAAACGGCACTGAAAAATGCAAAAGCAGTCTTAGAGAAACAGGGAGCAACACTGGAGGAAAAAAATAAGGCAGCAGCAACACTGCAGACAGCAAAAGATGAATTGGTAAAACGTGAAAAATATACAGGAGAAGATCCGTTTGTATTCCCATGGAGGAAGAATTCCAATGCCACATTAGAAGCTGAGTTTGCAGAATTACATAATACAGGTGGGGCTGAGGAACAATGGAAACTTTCGGTTTCAGATGGTGAATGGGCAAGTAATAAGAAGTTTATAAATTGTCTGAATCAGGGAGATACGATTACCGTTCCTTATAAGGTAGAAAAGCCGGGAACCTACAGTGTGGAATTGACTTATAGAAGTGGATCTTCAACAAACAGTCTTGCATGGGAAGATAGTGTAGGAAATATCAAATCTGGTTCTGTAGTGGCAGGAAATGATGATTCTAAAGTTACAAAAACTGTTACGTTTGATATGGTGGCAGAAAAGGCAGGAGAAGGTGTGTTGACATTGAAAGGACACACAAAAGATGCACCACAGTTAGACAAGTTTGAAATCACACCGAAAGATGTAAAACTGGCTGAATTTACAGTTAATGCATCTGTCGAAGGCGAAGGTGGTACAATTACACCGAGTGGAGAAACAAAAGTAACAGAAGGTGAAAATGTAGAATTCAAGATCACACCGGACAAGACACACAAGGTGGCAGATGTTCTTGTAAATGGTGAGTCTGTAGGAGCTGTCACATCCTATACATTAAAAGATGTGAAGAAAGATGCAACGATTGTTGCTAAATTTGCTCCGGCATCCTATACAGAAGAAAACCGTTTCACTTTCCCGACAGAAGTAAATGGAACAGCAATCACAGCAGAGGCAGAGCATTTTGAACTGAAGAACACTGGGGAAAATGAAAAATGGCCATTGCAGGTATCTCCAGCTGACTGGGCAAGCAATGGATACTTTGTAAATGCCATGAACAGTGGAGATCAGATCATCTTACCATATCATGCAGAAAAGCCGGGAAAATACAAAGCGACAGTACAGTTCCGCAGTGGTGATATAAACAATGGACTGACATGGGCGGAAAAAGACAATAAGATCGCACCGCAGACAGAGGTTGTAAAGGTGGGAGCTGGTGATGGAGCACAGGCAACACATACACAGGAGATTGAGTTTGTAGTTAATGAAGCCGGAGACGGTACTTTAGTATTTACAGCACCGGAAAAGAATGCGCCACAGCTTGATAAATTTGACATTACTCTGGTAGAAGAAAAAGCGCCAGTTGTAGTGAACAAAGATGCATTGAAAGCAGCAATCGATGCAGCCAAAGAAGCGCTGAAAGAAGAGGATAAGTATACAGAAGAGTCTGTCAAAGCCCTGAAAGATGTAGTAGCAGAAGCAGAAAAAGTAATGGCAGATGAGAAAGCAACACAGGAAGCGGTAGATGCAGCAGTAAAAGAGGTAGCGGATGCAGTAGCAGGTCTGGCAGAAAAACCGGCAGTACCAGAAGCAGATAAGACAGCCCTGAAAGCAGTTCTTGCAGATGCGGCTCAGAAACTTGCGGGAGCAGATGCTTACACAGAAGAATCTGTAAAAGCGCTGAAAGACGCAGTAGATCTTGCGCAGAATGTATTTGATAATTCGGATGCGAGCCAGACAGAGGTTGATGCAGCTGTGACAGCTGTACGAGATGCAATTGAAAAATTGCAGGAAAAACCACCGGTACAGAAAGAATTTACGATCACAGCAGTTGCACATGGCGGTGGAACCATTGATCCAAGCGGTGCAGTGAAAGTAGAAGAAGGAAAAGATCAGGTATTTACAATCCAACCATATGAAGGATTTGAAGTAAAAGAAGTATTTGTAAATGGAGAATCCGTTGGAGCTGTTACAGAGTACAAATTTGAGGCAGTTCGTGCAGATGCAAGCATTGAAGTATTCTTCGCAGAAAAAGAAGCAGTACAGGCTGACAAGACAAAACTCAACGAGTCCATTGCAGCAGCAGAAGAACTTCTGAAACATGCAGAGGACTATGTTCCGGAAGATGTTCAGAATCTGATGGAAGTACTGGATGCAGCGAAAGCGGTAGCAGCAGATCCGGCAGCGACACAGGAAACAGTAGATGCGGCACAGAATGCACTGGATGCAGCAATGAATATTGCACCGATCCAGAAAGAGTTTGCAATTATGGCAGCAGCAGGAGAGGGCGGAAGCATCACTCCATGCGGTACTGTAAAAGTAGAACGCGGTATGAGCCAGACATTTGTGATCCAGCCGGAAGAAGGATATGTGATCAGTGATGTACTGGTAAATGGACAGTCTGTTGGTGCGGTGGCAGAGTATACATTCTGTGATGTCAATGCAGATGCCAATATTACAGCACTCTTCCAGAAAGCAGCTGTTTCTACAGATAAATCACAGCTTACAGCTGTTATAAAAGAAGCAGAGGAACGTCTGGAGCAGGCAGATAAGTACACAGAAGAGACTGTAAAAGCGCTTCAGAAAGAAGTGGAGGCGGCGCAGTTTATTCTTGCAGACAAAGAGGCATCTCAGAAGGAAATTGATGCAGCAGTACAGAAAGTAAGAACTGCGATCGATGCACTGGAGGAAAAAACGCAGACTGAAAAACCAGAAAATCCAGACAATAATAAACCGGATAACAACAAACCGGGAAATGGAAACAATGACGGACAAAATAATGGAAACAATAGTCAGTCTACAACACAGAAACCGTCAACTGGTACTCCAAACAAAGCAGTGAAGACAGGAGATGCCACTCCGATCGCCGGAGCAGTATCCGGACTTCTTGCAGGAGGAGCAGCACTTCTGGCATTCCTGAAAAGACGCAAATAAATAAAAATAAAAAATTCTTCCTAAATATGAGCAGTGCTCTGTGCCGAAAGGCATGGGGCACTGTTTTATGGTACGGGAAATTTGGCTTTGGCGGAAGATGTTTGAATAAAATATTCGCTGACAGAACAGTTCTTGTTACCGTTCACACCATTCCCAACCTATCCATGCGCAATCGTCGTGCTTGCGCACTCCAGTTCTGGACAGATTTACAGAAAATTTTTAGTATGCTACAATAAAAATTAACAGCTAGAAAAACAAGAAAGATACTTGGGAGGAACTGACATGGAAAAGTGGTTTGTGTCCATGAAGAAAGCGGATTTTACGCAGATTGCGGAAAAATATCATATTTCCCCGATCATCGCGCGCCTGATTCGAAACAGGGATATTTTAGGCGATCAGAATATTGACTATTATTTAAATGGAACGATTGCAGATCTGCACGATGGGATGCTGATGAAAAATATGGATACGGCAGTGGAGATTCTGGAGGAAAAAATCCGGGAAGGCGAAAAAATCCGTGTGATCGGAGATTATGATATCGACGGAGTCAATGCGACGTATATTTTGAAAACAGGATTAGAAAGTCTGGGAGCTTTGGTGGATACGGATATTCCGGATCGGATGAAGGATGGATACGGCCTCAATCAGATGCTCATTGACAGGGCATTGGAGGACGGTGTAGATACGATCATTACCTGTGACAATGGGATCGCAGCCGCTTCAGAGATTGCTTACGGGAAAGCGCAGGGGATGACGATCATTGTGACAGATCACCATGAAGTACCTTATCTAGAAGCAGGAGGAGAGAAAGAATATCTGATTCCCGATGCAGATGCAGTGGTCAACCCGCATTTACCGGGAGATCCTTATCCGTTTAAAGGTCTGTGCGGTGCGGCAGTTGTGTATAAAGTGGTGGAAGCGTTATATAATGTCATGGGGCAGGATGCAGATGATGTAGATTTTCTGATGGAAAATGTGGCGATTGCGACCGTGGGGGATGTGATGGATCTGGTGGATGAGAACCGGATTTTTGTAAAACAGGGGCTGGAAATGCTGAAACGCACGCAAAATGAAGGTCTGAAAGCATTGATGGAATGCACGCAGGTACCGATAGAGAGATTGTCTGCCTATCACATCGGATTTGTCATCGGACCATGTATCAATGCGAGCGGGCGGCTGGATACGGCAAAGCGGGCATTGGAGCTCCTTGAGGTGAAGAACAGAAGAGAAGCTGTCATGATGGCAGAAGATTTAAAAGCATTGAATGACAGCCGTAAGGAAATGACAGAAAAAGGGGTAGAGCAGGCAGTTGAACAGATCGAGACAACGGATTTGAAAGAGGATCGAGTACTGGTCGTGTATCTGCAGGACTGTCATGAGAGTATTGCGGGGATCATTGCCGGAAGACTGAAAGAAAAATATTATAAGCCGGTGTTTGTTCTGACGCAGGGAGAACATGGCGTCAAAGGGTCGGGGCGTTCCATTGAAAGCTACCATATGTTTGAGGAAATGTGCAAATGCAGGGCGTTATTCACAAAATTCGGAGGCCATAAGCTGGCGGCAGGGCTATCTCTGGAAGAGGAGAATGTGGAACGTTTCCGCAGAACGATCAATGAACTCTGTGAGCTGACCAGTCAGGATCTGATGCCGAAGGTATCCATTGACATGCAGCTTCCTCTTGCGTATGTAACAGAAGAGCTGATTGAAGAACTGGAACTTCTGGAGCCTTTCGGGAAAGGAAATACAAAGCCGTTGTTTGCGGAAAAAAACTTAAAAGTACAGAATCTCCGTGTGATCGGGAAGAATCAGAATGTCCTGAAATTTCAGGTTCTGGATCGAAATGGACGGAAAATGGAGGCGATCTATTTCGGAGAGGTACAGGAGTGTATGGAGTATCTGCAGGGAAAAGAAGAGGTGGCGCTGACATTTTATCCGTCGGTCAATGAATACAGAGGAAACAAAAGCATACAGATTACAGTGGTAAATTATCAATAATGATGATATACTAATCCATATGGAATTTTACGATAAAAAGAAAAGGGGGATTTGATATGGCAGGTACGCTGGAATATGAACTTCTGAATAAAAATCTGGAAATGGTGGATGGCCATGCCGTGAAAGCACCTGAAGATTATCAAAACCCTGAGCAGTTATATGAAGCGTTGATTGCAAGGGTAAGAAAGTATCATCCATCCGCAGATATTTCTCTCATCGAGAAGGCGTATATGCTTTCCAGAGAGGCACATAAAGAGCAAGTCCGCAAGTCCGGAGAGCCTTATATCATTCATCCGCTCTGGGTGGGGATCATTCTGGCAGATCTGGAGATGGACAAGGAGACGATCGTGGCAGGAATGCTCCATGATACTGTGGAAGATACGGATATGACAGTGGAGGATATTACAAGAGAGTTTGGCGAAGAGGTAGCGCTGCTTGTAGATGGAGTCACAAAGCTAGGCCAGTTGTCTTATTCTAAGGATAAATTGGAAGTGCAGGCAGAAAACCTGCGCAAGATGTTTCTTGCCATGGCAAAGGATATCCGTGTGATCATTATCAAGCTGGCAGACCGCCTGCACAATATGAGAACGCTGGAGTTTATGGTTCCGGCAAAACAGAAGGAAAAAGCCAGAGAGACGATGGATATCTACGCTCCGATCGCGCAGAGGCTGGGTATTTCCAAAATCAAGACAGAGCTGGATGATCTTTCTTTAAAATATTATCAGCCGGAAGTGTATTTCCAGCTGGTAAAGGATTTAAATGAGAGAAAGACAGAGCGGGAAGAGTTTGTGCAGCAGATCGTGGCAGAGGTCTCTCACCATATGGAGAATGCCCATATTCAGGCAAAGGTATATGGAAGAGTGAAGCATTTCTTCAGTATTTACAAAAAGATGGTCAATCAGAATAAGACTCTGGATCAGGTGTATGATCTGTTTGCCGTGCGCATTATCGTAGATTCGGTCAAAGACTGTTATGCGGCGTTGGGTGTGATCCATGAGATGTACACTCCGATTCCGGGGCGGTTTAAAGACTATATCGCCATGCCGAAAGCGAATATGTATCAGTCACTGCATACCACGCTGATGGGACCGGCAGGGCAGCCGTTTGAGATCCAGATCCGTACGGAAGAGATGCACAAGACTGCGGAGTATGGTATTGCCGCTCACTGGAAATATAAAGAAAGCGGTGGTCCGGCGAAGAATAATAAGAGCCGGGAAGAAGAAAAGTTAAGCTGGCTTCGTCAGATTCTGGAGTGGCAGAGAGACATGTCAGATAATCGGGAGTTTTTAAGTCTCTTAAAAGGCGATCTGGATCTGTTTGCAGAAGATGTGTATTGTTTTACTCCAAACGG
>ERZ772867.3438-NODE-3438-length-13232-cov-7.846551_pt1 | contig 13232 bp, 11 predicted proteins | sample MGYA00511341_ERZ772867 | MGnify/ENA primary metagenome ERZ772867 (study PRJEB29015, sample SAMEA2737707) | human gut metagenome | biome: human gut; feature: human-associated habitat; material: faeces | place: China | collected 2012 ... | reverse complement strand
CCATGATGACAGCCAGTACCAGTGCGAGTACTTTTTTCATTGTGATTTCCTCCTACTATCACAATGTTTTTCAAGCATCTTTTTGCGTGAGATAGCATAGAATAAGGAAGTTAATCTTTGCATAAAGGAGCATTATCATGCCAGATAATAACACAAACGCATATGATTATGGAGAAAGCTGGTTTTCTGTGGCTGGCGATGTGGATGATTTCATCTTTTACGAGGCAGAAGGACAGGAAAAAATATCCTCCGAGCGGTGAGCGCCCGGAGAATTTTTTTCGAAAGTGGTGTAGAATTGGTGTAAATTTTCGCTCATTCTTCCGGCGCCAAATTGCCCAGCCGCAGCCGGTGCGGTTCCATCATCTGGCAGCCGATGTGGTACTGCTGCCAACCGTCTGTATGGGCAAAAAGCCCATGATCATCGCTTCCGCTGGTGATGAGCAGTCCTTTTTTTTCGCAAAAGAGCGCCGTCTGCGTGGCAAAAATTTTGCTATGCGTGGGATAATAGGCCTCGATGCCGCCCAGTCCCAGCGCGCACAGCTCATTAAAAGTGGTGTATAAACTGGCTAGTTCCATCCCGGAAAAATAATTGCCCGGATGGGCCAGCACAGCGGCACCGCCGGCCTCCCGGATGGCAGTGATGACCTCGGCGGCCTGCGGAAAGGGGTAGGCGGTGTAATCCAGGCCATAGCGGGCATACAGGGGCATTCCCTCGCTCAGGGTCTGGGTCACACCTTTTTCCTGCAGATAGTGCAGCCCGGCCCAGCCGCCTTTTTGCGGGTCGTAGTGGTAATCCCGGTACTCCTCCACACTCAGCTGCGGGTATTCCGGGGCCATTTTTTCGATGAGGTCCACGCTCATTTGCAGCAGCAGCTCTCGGCTGCGGTGGGCAATGGCGGCCAGCTGCGGCGTGGGGGTAAAGTCATACCCCAGGATATGCAGGTGATACCCCTGCCAGCGGCAGTCGAATTCCGCCCCGCGGATGGATTGTACCCCCAGGTCCTCACAGGCGGCCGCAAAGCGCTCGCAGCCCAGCCAACTGTTGTGGTCGCACAGGGCGGCCAGGCCTACGCCGCTATCTCGGCAGGCCAGCGCGGCCTGCTCCGGGGTCTGGGCGCCATCGGAAAAATAACTGTGAATATGCAGATCGACAAACATGGCCGGATTCTCCTTCGCGGTAATGGGTTTCCAACAGTGTACCATTTGGGGCGCAAAAAGGCAAGCCGTGGGCATCTTTTGGCAGGGGTTCATCATTTTGTACCAAAACACCGGCAAAATGTATGCTATCTGTAAAATCGTACAAACCGGGTGTAAATCACTTGCCCGCTTTAGGGGGAAATGCTATAATAAAAGCTGGGTAAAAAGGGGGATTTTCCTCCGCCCGATGGCTGTTATCCCTTGCACAAAGGAGAGGATGCAAAGACCATGAACAGGATCACAAAATCGAAGGAAATGCCGGTTTATCTGTTCCACCAGGGTACCAACGCACACGCGTGGGAGCTGCTGGGGGCCCACCGGCAGCTAAATGGAAAAACCAACTTCTGCACCTGGGCGCCACATGCGGCGGCCATCAGTGTGGTAGGGGATTTTAATGGCTGGGACGCGGCTGCCAACCCCATGACCCGCCTGAATGAGCAGGGCCTGTGGGGCGCCACGGTAGAGCTGACCCATGACTATGATTGCTACAAATACCAGATTACCACGGCGAATGGGCGCACGCTGTATAAAGCGGACCCATTTGCTTTCCATACCCAGACTCCGCCAGAGAACGCCAGCAAGATCTACCGGCTGGCGGGTTACCGCTGGCACGATGCCGAATGGATGACGGAGCGGGCCGCACAGGATGCCCGCAGCCTGCCGGTGAATATCTACGAGCTGCATATCGGTTCCTGGCGGCGCAATGCCGATGGGAACTATTACTCCTATCTGCAATTGGCGGAGGAGCTGCCCACCTACCTGACCGAAATGGGCTATACCCATGTGGAGCTGCTGCCCCCCACCGAGCACCCCTATGATGGCTCCTGGGGCTACCAGGTGACAGGCTACTACGCCCCCAGCAGCCGCTACGGCACCCCGCACGACTTTATGGCATTGGTGGATGCCCTGCATGAGGCCGGCATCGGTGTCATCATGGATTGGGTACCGGCGCATTTCCCCAAGGATGAGTTTGGCCTGTACGAATACGATGGCGCGTGCTGCTACGAATACAGCGACCCCGCCAAGTGGGAGCACAAGGACTGGGGCACCCGGGTCTTTGATTTCGGACGCACCGAGGTGCAGAGCTTCCTCACCTCCAGTGCAAACTTCTGGGCGCATACATATCACATAGACGGCATAAGAGTGGACGCTGTGGCCAGTATGCTGTATCTGGATTATGGCCGGCAGGAGGGCGAATGGCGCCCGAATATCAACGGCGGCCGGGAAAACCTGGAGGCAGTGGCCTTCCTGCGCAAGCTGAACAGCGCGGTGCTGAGCGAGCACCCCGGTTTCCTCATGATCGCGGAGGAATCCACCGCGTGGCCGCTGGTTACCCGCCCGCCGGAGATCGGCGGCTTGGGCTTTAACTTTAAGTGGAACATGGGCTGGATGAACGATACCCTGTTCTACACTTCATTGGATCCCTACTTCCGCAGCTACAATCACGATAAGCTCACCTTCAGCATGATGTACGCCTTCAGCGAAAATTTCATTCTGCCCATCTCCCATGATGAGGTGGTGCACGGCAAGGGCTCGTTGCTGAACAAAATGCCCGGGGATTATAACCAGAAATTCGCGGGGCTGCGCACCTTTATGGGCTATATGATGACCCACCCCGGCAAAAAGCTGCTCTTTATGGGCTGTGAGTTCGGCCAGTTTATTGAATGGGACTACCATAAGCAGCTGGACTGGATGCTGCTGGATTACGAGAGCCACCGCAAAACAAAGGATTACATCCGGGCGCTGAACCACTACTACCTGGCTCACCCCGCCCTGTGGCAGGTGGAGGATAACTGGGATGGCTTCCGCTGGCTGAATGCCGATGACAACACACGCAGCGTCATCACCTATTACCGCGCCGATGAAAAGGGCAAAAAATCACTGGTGCTGTGCAACTTTGCCGCCAGCCGGTGGGAGGATTACCGTATGGGCGTACCGGAGGCCGGCACCTACCGGGTGGCCCTGTGCAGCGAGGAAGAGCAGTATGGCGGCGCGGGATTTGACCGGGAAACGCTGTACCGCAGCGAGGAACAACCGCTGGGCCAATGGGCACACAGCATCACGCTGGATGTGCCGCCGCTCAGCTGCATGATACTGGAATCCATCAACACCGAGAAGGAGTGACATCAGATGTTCATGAAGAAAGAATGGGTGGCCATGCTGCTGGCGGGCGGCCAGGGCAGTCGGCTGTACGCCCTTACCAAAAAGCTGGCCAAGCCCGCGGTGCCCTTTGGCGGCAAATACCGCATCATCGATTTCCCCCTTTCCAACTGTGTCAATTCCGGCATAGATACTGTGGGCGTACTGACTCAGTACCAGCCGCTGGTGCTCAATGAATACCTGGGCAACGGCCAGCCGTGGGATTTGGACCGGCTGAACGGCGGCGTATTTGTACTGCCCCCCTACCAGAAGAGCAGCGGCAGTGACTGGTACACCGGCACCGCCAATGCAATCTGTCAGAATATACTATTTATCGAGCGCTATGACCCCGAATATGTCCTCATCCTCTCCGGTGATCACATCTACAAGATGGACTACACCAAGATGCTGGATCACCACAAAAAGATGGGCGCGGACTGCACCATCGCGGTTTTTGAAGTGCCGATGGAGGAAGCCTCCCGCTTTGGTATTATGAATACCCGCGAGGATACCACCATCTACGAGTTTGAGGAAAAGCCCAAGAACCCCAAGAGCAACCTGGCCTCGATGGGTGTCTATATCTTTACCTGGAAAAAGCTGCGGGAATACCTGCTGGCCGATGACGCCGACCCCGCTTCGGAAAAAGACTTTGGCAAGAACATTATCCCCAAGATGTTGGCGGCAGGCGAAAAGCTGGTAGCCTATTCCTTTGAGGGCTACTGGAAGGATGTCGGTACCATCGATAGCCTGTGGGAGGCCAATATGGACCTGTTGGATCCCAAGGTGCCGATGGATCTTTACGACCCCAGCTGGAAGATTTACAGCCGCAACCCCTGCATGCCGCCGCACTACATTGCCCCGGGTGCCAAGGTACAGAACTCGATGGTCTCTGAGGGCTGCGAGATCGCCGGCCATGTGGATTTCTCCATCCTGTTCTCCGGTGTTCATGTGGCGAAAAACGCCGTGGTGGATTCCAGCATCCTAATGCCGGGCGCCGTGGTGGAAGAGGGCGCCGAAGTGCACTTTGCCATTGTGGCGGAAAACGCGGTGATCCGCCGGGGCGCCTATGTGGGCGAACGCCCGGAACTGATGGCCGATAAAGACCAGTGGGGCGTTACCGTCATTGGTGCCGGGGTCACCGTTGGGGTTGGAGCTATTGTACCCGCCCGCGGCATGGTAGAAGAAGATGTAGGGGAGGTGCTGTAACATGGCCAATAACAAAATGACGGGCATTATCTTTTCCAATTCGCACGATGACGCCTTGGGTGGCCTGACCGCGCGACGCTCCATGGGCTCAGTGCCCTTTGCCAGCCGTTACCGCCTCATCGACCTGGTCCTTTCCCGCATGTCCCACGCCGGAGTGGATTCTGTCGCCCTGGTCATGCAGAACAACTATCACTCTCTGATGGAACACATCGGCTCCGGTAAGGAGTGGGATCTTTCCCGCAAGCGGGGCGGCATCGCCTATTTCCCGCCCTATTCCTCCGCCGGCAGCGCCGGTTACAGCCGCGGTACGCTGGAATCAATGACCGGGCTTTTGGGTTATCTGCAAAGCTCCAGCGCCGATTACATCGCCGTTTCGGATTGCGATGTCATCTGCGGTGTCGATCTTTCCGATGTCTTGGAGTATCACATTGCGCATAAAGCAGGCATTACCCTTATCTGCACGGAGCACGGACACAGCTCGGTCATGGTTTCCGCAGGAGAGGACGGCCGCCTGCTGGAAGCCACCCGCGGCGGCGAAGGCGACCTGATGTTCAATAATATGTATATCGTCAACCGGGAACTGCTCATTCAGTTGGTGACCGAAGCTGCCAGCCTGAATCAGTATTCCTTTGTGGATACCTGCCTGATCCAAAAAGGGCGGGAATTGCCCATCTACTGCTATCGGTATGACGGTTTTTGCCGGGCGGCCAACAGCATGCAGGCCTACTTTGAGATCTCGATGCGTCTGCTGGACCCCGCGGTGCGCAGCACTCTGTTCCCCATGGACCGTCCCGTTTACACCCGCGTGCAGGATGAGGTCCCGGTGAAATACGGTCTTTCCGCCGCCGTTTCCAATTCTCTTGTGGCCGATGGCTGCATCATTGAAGGCCAAGTGGAAAACTGCATTGTATTCCGTGGGGCCCGCATCGGGCATGGCGCGGTGGTGAAAAACTCCATCATCATGCAGGGCTGTTACATTGGTAATGGTGCCGACTTGGATTACTGCATCTGTGATAAGGGCGTGCTGGTGGCCGATAATCGTCGTCTGGCAGGTTATGCCAGCTATCCGCTTTACCTTCCGCGGGATACCAGAGTCTGAGCCTCGCTTATTTTAGCTTGACTAAAACTGTGCGGATGCCGCAGGCGATGGCCCCCGTACCGCGCAGTTACCTATTATATATAAGGAGGAAAGCCTGCAATGAAAATTCTGTTTGCGTGCAGCGAATGCAGCCCCTTTGCCGCCTCCGGCGGGCTGGCCGATGTGGCAGGTTCCCTGCCGGCCGCCCTGCAAAAGGAGGGCGCCGAGTGCCGGGTCATTATGCCGCTTTACGGCAGCATCGGCCTGCAGTGGCGCGCCAATATGACCTTTCTCACCAGCTTTGGGGTGCCGCTTTCCTGGCGGGTGGCGCACTGCGGTGTCTTTACCATGCAGTATGGCGGCGTACAGTATTACTTCCTGGATAATGAACAGTACTTCAAGCGGGAGGGCGGCATCTACGGATACTTTGATGAGGCCGAGCGCTTTGCGTTTTTCTCTAAGGCTGTGCTGGAGACCCTAACCCACATTGATTATGAGCCGGATGTCATCCACTGCAATGACTGGCAGACCGCTCTTATCCCGGTTTACCTCAATGTATTCTATCGTGAGGTCCCAAAGCTCTCCCGCACCCATACCGTCTTTACCATTCACAATATCCAGTATCAGGGGCAGTTTGGGCTGGATGTAGCCGGGGATGTATGCGGCCTGCCGGATTGGGCCATCGGTAAGGTGGAATACCATGGCGACCTGAATATGATGAAAGGCGCCCTGGAGGAGTGCGAGCGCATCTCCACCGTAAGCCCCACCTATGCCAAGGAGATCCTCGACCCCTATTTTGGGCACGGGCTGGATGAGATCCTGCGGCAGAAGGAGTGGAAGCTGTGCGGCATCCTCAATGGCATTGATACCGTTGGCTACAATCCCTCCAGGGATCACGCCCTGGCCGCCAATTTCTCGGCGAGAAAGCCGGAGGGCAAGGCCCTGTGCAAGGCCGCCCTGCAGCAGCAGATGCACTTGCCGGAAGAACCCGATACCCCCATCCTGGCCATGGTAAGCCGCCTGGTGAGCCACAAGGGCTTTGACCTGGTGCGCTACGCCATGGAGAATATGCTGCGGATGGGAATGCAGGTCGTCATACTGGGCAACGGCGAGTACCGCTATGAGGAATTCTTCCGGGAGATGCAGCGGCGGCACCCGCAGCAGGTGGCCTTTACCTGCGGGTTTATGCCCACCCTTTCCCGGCAGATTTACGCCGGAGCCGATTTCTTCCTGATGCCCAGCCAAAGCGAGCCCTGCGGCCTGGCGCAGATGATCGCCCTGCGGTACGGCACCATTCCCATCGTGCGGCAAACCGGCGGCCTGGCCGATTCCATCATCGACTGGGACACCCCCGGCGGCGGCTGCGGCTTCACCTTCCAAAGCTACAACGGCGATGATATGCTGGGCGCCGTGCGGCGTGCCATGGGGCTGTATTACAGCGAATTCCGCTATGAAATGCTGCCCCGCGCGCTCAAGTGCGATTTCAGCTGGCGTCGCAGCGCCAAGCAGTATATGGCAATGTATTTGGGCATATAAAATGAAACGACCCCTGCGGAGCCGAAGCTCTGCGGGGGGTTGACAGAATGCAGCATAGTTGCTACAATAATATTGCAAAGGTGATGCGGCCGGCAGCGGTTGCTTTCCCTGTGTTTTAGTTAAAAAATAACCGCGACGCTTGGGCAGCAGGGGCGGTTATTTTTTATTGTCCTTTTAGGGATTATTCCAACCCTGCCCCGCATAAAACGCCCCCCGGCGGAAATAATTACACTGATTACAATTTCGTAACCGAATTGTGTATCTCTGGCGTACACATTTGTATATGGTTGGAGGAATTCACGGATTATTTACAAATTTTCACCCTAAAAATTGCAAAAGGGGGTTGCAATTGGTTACAATATGTAATACAATGACTATGGTAAGCGGCGGTGGAGACGCCGCACACCACACCAAAATAATTTTAGGAGGAAATCACAATGAAAAAAGTACTCGCACTGGTACTGGCTGTCATCATGGTTTGCACCATGGCTATGGCTGTTGATGTTACCACCACCACTACTCCTAGCGGCACTTCCGCTGGCCCCTATGCTGTTGCTAAACCTGGTACTTCTCTGGAGGTTAGTTTCAACGAAACTACCGACGGCATCCACTTCTATCTGAATAAGGATGGCAAATTTGTTCCTGCGAATAACGTTGTTAGCGTTACCTTTGCCAAGGGCGGTGAACTGGTTGCTTCCCAGGGTTGGGTAAAGACCGGTAATGACGATACCGCTGCTTCCTATAAGTATTTCATCAACCTGAAGCAGGACCTCAATCGTGTTGCTGACACCAAGGTAGCTGACATCCAGATTTCTGCTATCACCTTTAAGTCTACCGGCTATGACCTCGTTAAGGTATTTGCCCCCACCTCTGCCGCTGGCTATAAGTCTTTCGCTTATGGTTACAACAATGTTAATGTAGTCCTGCAGGAGGATGGCACTGTTTCTTTCAATCCTGGCGAGGTTACTACCATCGCTAGCCTGCTCGATAAGAATGGCAAGGAAGTTAACAGTCTGAATGTTAAGGTTGACAACATGACCTACTCCTTCGTTAAGGGTCAGAAAGTATATTCTGCTCTTGCTGCTGATATTACTGCCCCTGCCACTACCGTGACTCCTGTTGCAACCTATCAGAACCTCTTGAATACTACTGCTAAAGTAGTTTACGAGAAGGGCGTCAATGCCGATACCACTTATCGTGTATATGCCAAGGGCGCTGACGGTAAGGTTCTCTCCGTTGTAGCTACCACCTCCGATGGTGTTATGAGCTTCACTGTTCCTGCGATGAGCTATGTCATCGTTACCACTGAAGTTCTGGCTACTTCCGGCACTGCTTCTACCGGCACCACCACTCCCGCTACCCCCGGCACCACCACCAACCCCGACACCGGCGCTAACGATGTAGTTGGCGTAGCTGCTGCTCTGGCTGTTGTTGCTCTGGTTTCCGGCGCTGCCATCTCCCTGAAGAAATAAGTTAGTCCCACGACTGCTTAAATCTCCTAAGAGATAAACCAAATACCCCCCGGTTTCTCCAGCCGGGGGGCTTTCTTTTGGCCGCACCAAATTCTCCCCATGGGCATAGGATACACCGGGCAGGCGGTATAATTTGCCCGCAGAGCGCCAAAACTAAGGATGAAACCAAAGCCCGGGGGAGTGATAAATGTGACCATCAAGCGCGGCGATATCTACTACGCCGATTTGAGTCCGGTGGTGGGCAGCGAGCAGGGCGGGGTGCGTCCGGTGCTCATTGTGCAAAATGATGTAGGCAATCGATATAGCCCCACCGTCATTGCGGCAGCCATCACCAGCCAACACGATAAGGCCAACCTGCCCACGCACATCCAGGTGCAGGGCAACGCCAGCGGCCTTACGCGGGATTCCATTGTTCTGCTGGAGCAGATCCGCACGATTGATAAAAAGCGGCTGAAGGAACGCATGGGCCGGCTGGATGACACCAGCATGGCGGAGATCGACACGGCGCTATCTATCAGCTTTGGCTTGGGGCGGGGCGGCACTACATAGTGTGCCCACCTGCGGCAAAGAAAGACAAGCAAAGCCCCCCGGCTGGAGAAACCGGGGGGTGTTTTGTGGTTTTATCTCTTAGGAGATATAAGCGGTCGTGGGACTAACTTATTTCTTCAGGGAGATGGCAGCGCCGGAAACCAGAGCAACAACAGCCAGGGCAGCAGCTACGCCAACAACATCGTTAGCGCCGGTGCCGGGGTTGGTGGTGGTGCCGGTGGAGCCGGAAGCAGCAGGAGCAGAAACATTCTTCAGAGAACCGTTGTAGATGCCAACGATGCTGTTAGCGGGAGCAGTGAAGGTCATAACGCCATCTTCAACAGTGAAGGGAACAGCAACAACCTTGCCATCGTTACCAACAGCGTAAACCTTGTAGGTATCCTTGGCACCAGTCTTGGTTACAACAGCAGTGGTATTGATGGGGTTAGCAATGCCGTCAACCAGCTTGTTGGGATCATAGTTGTACTTGGTCTGGAAATCAGTCTTAACCAGATAACCCTTGGCAGTAGCCAGATCAGCAACCTTGAACTTCTGACCAACTTTCAGAGTCCAAGCAGCAACATCATACTTGTTACCGCTGTCCAGTTTCACGGTCAGGGTTTCGGTGGTGATAGCCTTGCCATCCTTTTCACCAGCAACAGCGGTGTAAACGGTCTCATAATCGTTCAAGTTGATGGTGGTGCCTTCGGAACCGAGAACATACTCATCAGAACCGTAGCCAACAGCATACTCAATCTTGGGGCTGTTCTTGGGATCGCCATCAAATACGAACTCGTTGGCGGTAGAACCATAAGCCTTTACAACCATCTTGGTGATGGAGAGATCCAGTACCTTATCGTTAGCGATACGCAGAGCATCCTCTTTGAGGGTGATCTGATACTGATAGTCAGCAGCAACTTTCTTGTCGCCGCCATCCTTCAGAATCCACTTTGCACCGGCAATCAGTTCAGCGCCCTTACCATAGGAAACGGTAACCTTGATCTTGTCGGTCTGGATTTCATCAGCAGAGTTAACAGGATAAGCTTGACCGTTGGTGTTATCGAGCAGATCGGTCAGATCGAACGCCAATACGGTACCGGGAGTGATAACAGCATAGGGAGAGCCGCTAGAGCCGGTAGAAGGATCAAAGGGTTTAACTACGGATACAGCCATAGCCATGGTGCAAACCATAACAACAGCCAGTACCAGTGCGAGTACTTTTTTCATTGTGATTTCCTCCTATAATTAAACAAAAGGCCGCAAACCCGCTTAATCAAAGGCTTTTCGAGCCCCTTTCCTACACCACCCACCCCCAAATTTGTGTGTAAAAAGTGGTGTAAATGGGGGTGGTCTTTTGGCTTGGGATAAGCCCCGTTCACCACCCATGAAAACCACAAATCACAATGTTTTTACCTCTATTATCGTCCAATAATATCCTTATTCCACCATTTAATATGTAAAATGGATAATACTGTCGTTACCAATTTGTAACCTTTCCATTTTTGTGCAAAAGTAATACACCATCGAGTGGTGTAAGTGGATTTTGCTGCGCTGAGGGGAAGGCATAGAGGACATTTTTGCAAAAAGTTCACGGATATTCAGTTGCGATTTCCTGCCGGGAGGATTATACTATATTCATAAACCCGCAGGGGAGGAATCACTATGGATTACAAGCGCTGCTGGGCGGCCGTTGATTTGGCCGCTCTTTCTCACAACTACCACTGCATCCGCCGGTTTCTCAGCCCCGGCTGCCGTTATTTGGCCATAGTAAAGGCCGATGGCTACGGCCATGGCGCGGCCACAGTGGCGGGCCAATTGCAAAAGGACGGTGCCGATTGGTTCGGTGTGGCTACGATGGAGGAGGCGCTTGATCTGCGCCGACAGGGCATCTACCGGCCCATTTTGGTTCTGGGCTACACCGATCCCGCCGCGGCCCCTATTTTGGCCAGCAATACCATCACGCAAACGCTGTTCAGCGAGGAATACGCCCTGCAATTGGCGGCGGAGGCCGCCAAAGCCGGCTGTGTGGTGGATTGCCATGTGAAGATCGATACCGGCATGAGCCGCCTGGGCTTTGATGCCGAAAACGAGAATACCGTGCTGATGGTGGAAAAACTGGCGCAGAGCGGCAGCCTGCGCATCACCGGCATCTTTACCCACTTTGCCGTGGCGGATGAGGACACCGCAGTGAGCATGGCCTTTACCGAGCGGCAGTTTACCCTCTTTATGGAGGTGTGCAACCGCCTGCAGGCCGATGGCGTGAATGTGGGGCTGCGCCACTGCTGCAATTCCGCCGGCACACTGCTGCACCCCGAATACCACCTGGATATGTGCCGCCTGGGCCTTTCGCAGTACGGCCTGGACCCTGATCCCTGCATGAAGGCCCTGCTGGATGTCCGTCCGGCTATGTCGCTGTATACGGTGGTTTCCATGGTCAAGGAAATTCCCGCCGGGGCTACGGTGAGTTATGGCCGCCAGTACACCGCTCACACCCCGCGCCGCATTGCCACGGTGGCCATTGGCTATGCCGATGGTTACCCCCGCTCCTTGAGCAACCGTGCCGAGATGCTGCTGCACGGCAAGCGTGCCCCGGTCATCGGCCGGGTGTGCATGGACCAGCTGATGCTGGATGTCACCGATATCCCGGAGGCCCGTATGGGGGATATCGCGGTGGTAGCCGGCAGCGAGGGCGGCGAGAGAGTCACCTTTGACGATATGGCGCGCTGGGCCGGCACCATCAATTACGAGATCATCTGCGGCATCTCCAAGCGTGTGCCGCGTGTGATAACCGAATAACCAAGCATAAAGAAAGCCCCCCGGCTGGAGAAACCGGGGGGTGATTTGGTTTATCTCTTAGGAGATTTAAGCAGTCAGTAGACTATCTTATTTCTTCAGGGAGATGGCAGCGCCGGAAACCAGAGCAACAACAGCCAGGGCAGCAGCTACGCCAACAACATCGTTAGCGCCGGTGCCGGGGTTGGTGGTGGTGCCGGGGGTGGTGGGAGTGGCAGCGGTCAGAGCCTTATCAGACATGATGATGGGGCCGGTAACCTTAACGGTGGCCTTCAGAACGCCATTGTCATCGAACTTGGCACCCAGATCAACCAAACCAGCAGAGGTAACCATATACAGCTTAGAGCCTTCCTTGGCATTGTTAACAACAACATCAACAACAGCGTTAGGAACAATAGTGCTCTCAATCATCTTAGTGATGGAGGCTTCTTTAGCCCAAATATCCTTCTGGATAGCGGTGGTGGGCTCATAGGCACCAATGGTGTTGAAATAGAGAGTTTCTCCAACCTTCAGGTCACGGGTAAGAGTGCAATTGCCCTGGGTTTCCTCCCAAGTATAAGCCTTATCGGCAACCGTGGCGCCTTCTTTAACGGTGTACAGAATGTCGGCAGCGATGGCAGCGGGAGTTGTTGCGCCAGCTACGATTGTGGTCTTATCGACCAAACGGCCATAGTCGAAAGCCATGTAGAAGGTGAAATTATCGGTATCAATTTCCTTAACATAATTGACGGAATCATAAGAAGTTACATTCAGACCAGCTTCTTCCATGCCTTTACCGCAAACCAGATAGCCAACGGTGCCATCGGACAGCTTCTTGGTGAACTTGAAGGTGTTGATAGGATCGTTTACGCCCCAAGCTTTGGTAACAATCTTGGAGATAACGATGTCAGCCTTGTTATCGAGACCAGCAGTATCGTTAGCCTTAGTGGTGATAACATACTTGTACACATCCTTCTCGACCTCAACCCAGCCCTGAGAGGCTACGAGGTTGGCGCCAGCAGCGAAGGTTACGGTAACAGTATTCTTAGCGGGAACAAAGTCGCCATCAGCGTTAAAATAGGCTTTATTATCGCTTCCTACGGTGTAGAGCTCTTCAACGGTGAAAACGATAGATTTACCAGGGGTGATTACCTGATAACCAGCGGGAGTGACAGCGCCAGCAGAACCGGGAGTATAAGCGCCGGGGTTTTCAACCTTTACAGCCATAGCCATGGTGCAAACCATAACAACAGCCAGTACCAGTGCGAGTACTTTTTTCATTGTGATTTCCTCCTATAATTAAA
>ERZ772867.3437-NODE-3437-length-13233-cov-3.719836_pt1 | contig 13233 bp, 15 predicted proteins | sample MGYA00511341_ERZ772867 | MGnify/ENA primary metagenome ERZ772867 (study PRJEB29015, sample SAMEA2737707) | human gut metagenome | biome: human gut; feature: human-associated habitat; material: faeces | place: China | collected 2012 ... | reverse complement strand
CACAGCAGCGCCTGTCCCTTTTTACTTTCTTCAGGCTTCCTCGTCCGGCCGGTACTCCAACAGATCGCCGGGCTGACAGTCCAAAGCGTGGCAGAGCTTGTTCAGCGTCTCCACCCGCACCGCCTTGGCCTTGCCGGTTTTCAGAATGGAGAGATTGGCCATGGTGATGCCCACCCGCTCCGACAGCTCCGTCAGACTCATTTTCCGCCGGGCCAGCATCACATCAATGTTGAATACGATCATGCTCCGCCCTCCTTAAATGGTCATGTCGTTCTCCTCACGGAGAGCGGCGGCGTCCCCGATGAGACGGCTGAGCACATAGCACACGACCCCCACCGCCGCACAGCAGAACACCACCATGGGCGTAATCACAATGGTCAGCGGGGCGCTGCCCGCCCCCATAATGCCTATGGTAAGCATCCCCGCCGGAAAGACCAGCGCATCAGCAAAAGCCAGCACAGAGATCCTCTGCATATCACGGGAATTCTTCCGGGTAAAAGCTCCGCCGGGGGCGCTGATGCTGCCGAAGATGCGCCATCCGGGAATCATCGCCCCGAAGATGGGCAGCGCAAACAGCCACGCCCACACCAGGCACGGCCAGTAGGCCCACGCAAACTCCGGATCCGCCTGCACGATCTCCTGCCCATAAGAAGGCAGACACAAGAAGAAAAATACACCGCACAGCGCCGCTGCCGCTATCAGCACCAGTCGCAGCAGGTTCGTCATGGTTTTGGTCTTCATGAGGCTCACTCCTTTCGTTGTTGTACCTATCATAGCAGCATCATTTCTGTTTGTCAACTATTTTTTATTGATTTACGATAAATATTTTCTGTTTGTCTAATTTGCAAATCAGGGGGTTGCTTTTTGCCGCAGGATGTCGTATACTATCCTTCGGAAACAACCGAATAGCTGTCTTCGAGGCGGGGTGTGATTCCCCACCGGCGGTATAGTCCGCAAGCGGTGCAAGCTGCATGAACCGGTGCGATCCCGGTACCGACAGTATAGTCTGGATGAGAGAAGGCGTGTATGGCATTTTCGTGATGCTCTTTTTTGATGCGTACACCTTGGAAGGCAAGCCTTTCCGGGGGTTTACTACATCAAAAGGGAGTATTTTTTTATGACTCAAAAGCAAAAGACCCATCACATCGCCGTGGCCGCCATGCTGTGCGCCGTGGCCTTTGTCCTCCAGTTCATCGAGTTCTCCATCCCCCTGATCCCCTCCTTCGTGAAGCTGGACCTATCGGATCTGCCTGCCCTGCTGGGTACCTTCTCGCTGGGACCTGTGTACGGCGTGGTGATCCAGTTGGTGAAGAATCTGCTGCACCTGCCCTTCGGCTCCAGCGCCGGCGTAGGCGAGCTCAGCAACTTCCTGCTGGGCAGCGTGTTCGTGCTGGTGGCGGGCCTTGTGTACCGGCGGCATAAGAGCCGCAAATCGGCCCTGTGGGGCTCCCTGCTGGGCGCCGTGCTGATGGCGCTGGTGAGCCTGCCCTCCAACTATTTTGTGGTCTACCCGGCCTACGAGGTCCTCTACGGTCTGCCCATGGCGGGCATCGTCGGGATGTATGAGGCCATCATGGGCTCCATCGCCCACGTCCCTACCGGCAATGCGCTGCTGAACTGCCTGGTGGTGTTCAACGTTCCCTTTACCCTGTGCAAGGGGCTGCTGAATGTGGGCATCTGCCTCCTCATCTACAAGCCCCTGTCCCCCCTGCTGCACAAATAACATCCGTAAGCCCGAAACGCAGTCCTCCGTTCTCTCAGGGGACTGCGTTTTTCTCTTGTGTGACGGTGCAAGCCATGATATAATAGAACAAACGATTGAGTCTAAGGAGGTGTGCCGCATGGGCGACCGGGTGATCTTGCACTGTGATCTGAACTGCTTTTTTGCCTCGGTGGAGCTGCTGAGCCACCCCGATCTGCGGGACATTCCCACCGCTGTCTGCGGCGACCCCGCCTCCCGCCATGGCATCATTCTGGCCAAGAACGAGCCTGCCAAGCGGCTGGGCATCCAGACGGCGGAGACCATCTGGCAGGCCAAGAAGAAGTGTCCCGGTCTGGTGCTGCTGCCGCCCCACCACGGCCTGTACCGGGAGTACTCCCGGCGGGTCAACGCCATCTATGAGCAGTATACCGATCTGGTGGAGCCCTTCGGCATCGACGAGAGCTGGCTGGACATCACCGGCAGTATGCACCTCTTCGGCGGCGACCCCAAGACCATTGCCGACGCCCTGCGCCGGCGGCTGCGGCAGGAGCTGGGGCTGACCATCTCCGTGGGCGTGTCCTTCAACAAGGTGTTCGCCAAGCTGGGCAGTGACTATAAAAAGCCCGATGCCACCACCGTCATCAGCCGGGAAAACTGGCAGGATATCGTCTGGCCCCTGCCGGTGGGGGACCTGCTGTTCGTGGGCCGAGCCGCCGGACGGGTGCTGCACCAGTACGGCGTGGAGACCATCGGCCAGCTGGCGGCCTGCTCCCCCCAGATGCTGGAGACGCTGCTGGGAAAGCTGGGTCTTCAGCTCCATGAGTACGCCAACGGACTGGACGGCAGCCCCGTCCGCCCGGCGGGCCAGCAGGAGCCGGTGAAATCCGTGGGAAACGGCACCACCTTCCCCAAAAATCTCACCCGCTGGGAGGAAGTACAGCGTGGTCTGGCGGTGCTGTCCGACAGTGTGGCCATGCGGCTGCGGCAGCAGGGGCTGTACTGCGGCGGCGTGTCCGTGTCCCTGCGAAACGCCCAGTTCCGCACCGTGTCCCGGCAGATGCGGCTTCCGGCCCCCACCCACCTGATGAAGGACATCTGGCAGTCGGCCATGGAACTGACCCGGCGGCTGTGGAAGGCCCCGGAGCCGGTACGGATGCTCACCGTCACCGCCCTGTATATCACCGACAGCGCCGACTCCTTCCAGCAGCTGGATCTGTTGGAGGCCCCGGTGGTTTCCCGGCAGCAGGAAAAGCAGGAGAAGCTGGAGCGCACCATGGACGCCATCCGTGGAAAATACGGCCGGGGTTCCATCTCCTTCGGCCTACCGGGGGAGGATCGTGCTGGCTGGGACGACTGACCCATAGCGCCGCACAGGGGCAGGGCCATCCCCAAGGCTCCCAACCTCCGCCCTCAGGTCCGTTCCCCTGAGAACCATTTCCATCCAGTACAGCGTAAAAGCATGTCCGCATAAATAGCGCAGCCGCATAAAATGTGCCTGCGTAAAGGGTTCAGCTGCGTAAAAGCGTGACCGTGTAAAGGCTTCGTCCGCATAGAAAAGCATGACAGCGCAAAAGCACGACTGCATGAAAGGACTGCACAAAAGAGTGGCCGCATAAGCGGTACAGAGGCGTACTGCATAAAAGTATGACGGCATAGAAGTGCGTCGGCGCAAAAACGTAACTGCATAAAAAAGAGACGCACCCGCAGGTGCGTCTCTTTTTCACGCCGGGATGCCCCGGCCTTGGATCACAAAATGGCTTACAGCTTCTCCCGAACCTTGGCGGCCTTGCCGACACGGTCACGCAGGTAGTAGAGCTTGGCACGACGGACATAGCCGTGGCGCACAGTCTCCACCTTCACGATAGAGGGAGAGTGAACGGGGAACACCTTCTCCACGCCCACGCCGTAGGAGATACGACGGACGGTGAAGGTCTCCTCGATGCCGCCGTGCTTCTTGGCGATGACGGTACCCTCGAAGACCTGGATACGCTCACGGGAGCCTTCCTTCACCTTCACGTGTACCTTGACGGTATCGCCCACTTCCACCTGAGGCACTTCGGCCTGCAGCTGCTTTTCGTTCAGTGCTTTGATAAGATCCATGGATTTTTCCTCCTAAGTTATAGGTGTTCATGCCGCCATTGCGCGGTGCTTACGCTCATTCAAAGCACCGGCGACAGAGGACCACCCTTTTCATGCCATGATAGAATACCACATCTATATCCCGATTGCAAGCCTTTTTCACATTTTTTATTTTTCGGCTATTTTTTGTGCTTATTAGAGCGCATTCCACAGAAGGTACAGACTTTTCCCCGTCCAATCAGCGGAATATATCGCCATTAGCATCCAGCATCTCCAGTCTTCTTACCCGGGTAAAATCCGGTGTCAGGTCCGGACGCCAGATCTGAATCGCTTTTTCCAGAAGTGCCGGGTTCAGTCCGGGATTCTGTGCCTGCACCACTGCAGTCACCACCAGCATGTCAGGTCTGACCTCAAACACAGTGCTTCGGATCATGGGTGCAATGTCCACATCTGCCAATTCTTTCCGCTTGGTGCGCTTCTGAATCACCAGTTCCGGTCTTCCAAACAACTCCCGCAGCGCATCCGCCGTGCCTTCCGGCACGCCGCCGTCGTACTCCAGCTCCAGCCGCGCCTTCAGATAAGCCAATTCCCGCACCGGGCGTCTGGCCTCATAGCATTCCAGCACCCGCAGTCCTTCCGGCATACCGCCGTTCAGCTTCTCTGCGATCCCGGCGCCGTCGGTATCCTGCGTTACCTCAAAGTCCAGCAATTCACACTGGCTGCTCTGCCCCACCGGCAGGGGCAGCACAATGGAAATAATGGGGTGCGGGTGGTATCCCTGACTGTGGCGCAGCTGCAGCTCCGTCCGTGGGAATGCCCGCTGCACCGTCCGCAGCAAATCCAGATGGGAGATATAGGCTGCCGGGCCCTCTTTGACAAACAACAGTCTCAGCTTAGACATCGCACTTGCCCCCCACCATAAGATTGGCCCCGCAGCCATTGCAGTGGGTACGGCAATCCGGCGTGGTCACACCGGTTCGGGCCTGCTGCAGTTCCCGCCACAGGTATGCCTCTGTCACGCCGCTGGAGATCATGCTCCATGGCATCACCTCGTCTTTTTCCCGCACCCTGTTGGCATAAAAATGCGGATCAAGGCCACATTCGTCAAAGGCCTCCATCCAACGTTCCAAAGAGAAATACTCCTCCCACGCGTCAAGCTTAGCGCCTTTACGCCATGCAGTTTCCAGCACTTTTCCCATTCTTCGGTCGCCCCGGGCCAGTACCGCCTCCAAAAAACTGGTGTCCGAATCGTGCCAGTTATAGGTCACAGTTTTTGTTTTAATGGCTTCCCGCAGCAGCTTTACCCGCCGCTCATATTCTTCCTTTGAAATCTGCGGTTCCCACTGAAAAGCCGTGTGGGGCTTTGGTACAAACCAGGATGTAGACACCGTAATGCGCACGCCTCTTGTCTTGTTGCTGGCAGATTCCCGCCACTCGTGCATCACCCGGGCCGCCAGGTCTGCAATCCCCAGCACATCCTCATCTGTTTCCGTGGGCAGCCCCAGCATGAAATAAAGCTTCACTGCATTGTATCCGCCTGCAAAGGCTGTACGGCAGGATGCAAGCAGCTCGTCCTGTGTTACATTCTTGTTAATCACATCCCGCAGCCGCTGGGTACCTGCCTCCGGGGCAAAAGTCAGCCCGGACTTGCGGCCCTTGGCCAGCCGCTGCATCAGCCCCATAGAGAAGTTGTCCGCCCGCAGACTGGGCAGTGAGAGATTCACATGCCGTTGCTCGCAAAAGGGCTCCAGCCTGTCACACAAGCTGGTCAGGGGCGGATAATCGCTGGTGCTCAAAGAGGACAGCGTTACCTCCTGATAGCCTGTATCATCGCAGGCTTCCACGCAGTATTCCGCGCATAAATCCATACTCCGGTTCCGGACAGGACGATAAACATACCCCGCCTGGCAGAACCGGCACCCCCGAATACAGCCCCGGAACAACTCCAGCGTTACCCGGTCCTGCACGATCTCAGTGGATGGCACAATGGTCTTCACCGGATAATAGGATTTGTCCATGTCCTGCACAATCCTTTTGCGTACCACCTTCGGCGCGCCATCCAGCGCGGTAATCTCCTTTACCGTTCCGTCCTTATGATAGCTCACCTCGTACAGGGAGGGGACATACAGGCCGGGAATTTGTGACGCGCTGTGAAGGAACTGTTCTTTACTCCACCCTTCTTTTCTGGCTTTTCTATGCAGTTCAATCAGTTCCACGATCACATCCTCGCCCTCGCCGATGCTGACAACATCCACGAAGTCTGCAATCGGCTCAGCGTTATACATCGCAGTTCCGCCTGCCACCACCAGCGGCGACAGGCCCGTTCGTTCCCGGCTGTGCAGCGGAATATGGGCCAGGTCCAGCATATTCAGAATGGTGGAAAACGCCATCTCATAGCCAACAGAAAAAGCGACCATGTCAAAATTCGTGATTGCATCACCGGATTCCAGCGCAAACAGCGGCATTTCCGCCCGGCGCATTTCCTCCTCCATATCACCCCACGGCGCAAAGACCCGCTCGCACCACACGCCGTCCATCTGATTCATAACCCCGTACAGGATTCGCATGCCCAGATTGGACATACCGATCTCGTAGGTATCCGGGAAACAAAAGGCAACGCGAGTGTCCACCTGAGCCGGATCTTTTTTGATCGCATTGTATTCGCCGCCCACATAACGAGCCGGCTTCTGCACGCGAGGCAGAATGCGTTCCAGTTTTTTATCCAAGGTCTTTTCTCCTCGTTCATCATAATGTATCGAATCATTTTACCCTTTTTCCCGTCTTTTGGCAAGCCCCAATTCCCGAAAAGTCAGCCACAGCCCGCCAAACGCCGCAATCAGCAGAAACGGCATGCCGGTTGTAGCCTGAACCCAGATGCCAATCCCCATTAAAAGCAGCATACACCCCATGTTTGCGCCGCCTGCCACCCTGTCAGCCAGATTCGGGTCAAAAAAATAGCTGACCAGTAGCCATAAAAGGCGCCCGCCATCCAGTATTGCAAGCGGCAGCAGATTAAAGCCTCCCAGCACCAGTTGGGCACCTGCAAACAGACAGGATGTCTCACCCCCTCCGGCGAGACGCAGCAGAAACACCGCCGCAATCAGGTTCATCCCGGGTCCTGCCGCCACCGCAGCTATTTCCCGGGAATAGGACAGTCTGTCGCTGTCCTGCATTTCCATCTTTACTCCAAAAGCCGAGATTTCTACCCGGCGCACACTGCCGCCCCACAGGCGCAGCAGCAAGTAATGCCCCGCCTCATGGCAGACAACGGCCACCAATACCGCCGCCAGACATTCTGAGGATGCCATGAAGATGAACACAGCCAGTATCAGCAGTATCGTCGGCGAAATCCTTATCTCTACCCTGTCAGCCTTGCACATAATAGGTCGGATTCAGGTAAATTTTGCCACAATGAAGTTCAAAATGCAGATGCGGCCCCGTAGCCATGCCTGTCTGCCCCACCTCTGCCAGCAAGTCTCCTGCCGCCACAGGCTGTCCGCTGGATGCCAGAATTTTACTGCAATGAGCATATAGCGTGGAAAATCCACCCACATGGTTCACTGTCAGGTAATTTCCAAGTTCGCTGCTTTCCGCCACCACGCCTACCGTTCCGGCAGCGAAGGCGCGAATCGGCGCACCTTCATCTGCCGCCAGATCCACCCCATAATGAAAGCGGTTTTCTCCGTCGATGGGGTGATCCCGGTATCCAAAACCGGAAATATTTTCTGCTTCTATCGGATTCAAATAGTCAGTTTTCAATATTTTTTGAAATAATTCAACATTCTCCGGTATATTTCCCGCATCGTAGATTATCGGGTCTAATCTGGCCGCCGTAGGAGACGGCTGCGGCTCCTGCTGAGCCTGCTCTGTATTCTGAGGGCCAAACACGGCAGTATAGGCGTTCTTCAAAGATTCACCCAGTAGGCCATCCTCAGAGAAAGCCCGGCCCACGGCAGAAAAAGCGGCTGTAAAATCCGAGTTTTTTCCGATTATCTGTAAAAGCTTTTCCCTATACAGCTCGTTAATATCAGGCATTAAAAGCTTTATAGCCACCACCAATGTCAGTAAAATTCCGCTGACGGTCAACCGCAGCAGACGGCGGCGTTCTCTGCGGCTGGACTGTTTTTCCCCGGTACGCCGAACGGCTGTCCGAGAGGATGATGAGGCGCGGCGGGGGCCGCCGGCGGGCGGCGTCCGGCGCACCTGATACGGTTGTTGTTGCTGCATACACTCTCCCCCTTCCCTGCTATGCTATGCAGAGAAAAGGCGAAAAAGACGCCGGTTCTCGTTGCGAAGCACCGGGATTTCTGCTATGATATAGAGGACACAAAGGACGAAAGCAAGGACGGATATGATACCATGGAGGATGCATTGGTGTATGAAATTCTGTCCGTGGTGGAGGAAATCCCGGAGGGATATGTTGCCACCTACGGGCAAATCGCAGAGCTGATTGGACGAAAGAAAAATGCCCGGCTGGTGGGCCGGGTTTTGCACTATGCAGGTCAGTATGGAAGCTACCCCTGTCATCGGGTGGTAAATGCAGCCGGACGAACGGCGCCGGGATGGACAGAGCAGCGCTTTCTGCTGGAGCGGGAGGGAGTATCCTTCCGAGAAAATGGCTGCGTGGATCTGAGGCGCTGCCAGTGGAAAGAATGATTGACGGCATACCCGATTGAAACGGCGGAAAGGAGCAGATATTTTATGACCTTATTGATCAATTGCTGCGCCCGGCAGGAATCACGGACAAACAGGCTGGCCAGGGCGCTGCTGAAAAAGCTTGGCAGCTATGAAGAACTTCGCCTGTACGACGAACCGCTTCTGCCCCTGAACGAAGAAAGGCTTCTCCGGCGGGACGCATTATTGGCACGGAAGGAATACGGCGCGGACATGTTCCGCTACGCCCGCCAATTTGCAGCAGCGGAGTGCATTGTAATTGCGGCGCCGCTGTGGGATCTGTCTTTCCCAGCGATGCTGAAAATTTATCTGGAAAACATCTATGTTACAGGAATTGTGACCAAATATGACGATAGCGGCCGTTCTGTCGGACTGTGCCGGGCAAGAAAGTTATATTTTATTTCCACCTCCGGGGGACCGTATGACAGCCGGTACGGCTTTGATTATCTGAAAAGCATGGCTACAGAGTGCTTCGGCATACCGGAGGTGCAGCTTATCCGGGCAGAAAATCTGGACATCGCAGGAAGCAATCCGGAAGATACCCTTCAGGCAGCCATAGCTGCCTATGGGCTATCCGAGAAGTGAGGCAGCGAAAAGAGACGGCTCAGCTTATCTGAGCCGTCTCTTTGACGATTTGAGCAAAATCTCACCCAATACATGAATGGGGCGCAAAAGGCATTCTCCCCGCTCCGAAAGCGCATTTGCCGCATCCCACTGAGCATACAACGCAGCAAAGACGGCAAAGGCCGCTTTTTTCTATTTTATGAAAACCTGCTTCGCAAAGGCGACAGCCTCCCCGGTCGAGATAAAGCCTTCATGCATGACAGCGGCATACTCTTGCCCACCACATCCGGCCAGAGCCGCTATACGGCCGGAACATGGATATTTTCCGGCAGCTTTCTGTACTGGCGGAAAAAGTAAAAGTTTCCGGCAGCGGCGGTGAGAATCCATGCGCAGGCATAAAGCAGATACAGAGAATCCAGCGTGTGGAAATAGGCAAAGACCGTGTAAATCCATATAATACGGAAAACCACTGTTCCCATGACAACGATAATGGTTGGCACCACCGTTTTCCCGAGGCCGCGGGCGGCCGCCGTGGCATTATCCATAAAGGCGGAAATCCAATAGGAGCAGGCCATGATTTTCAGGCGGATCACGCCATAGCCGATGACCTCCTCGCTCTGTGCAAACAGGTGAAGGAAGGGGCGATGCAGCAGGAAAAACGCGCCGCCCAGAAAAGCGCCCGCCGCCAGCGCATAGAGCAGCGTGATGCCATAGGTCTGCATAATGCGCCGACGGTTGCCGGCCCCGTAATTCTGGGCAATGAAGCTGGTGCAGGCTGTATAAAAAGCGGCCATGACATCATAGGTCAGCGTATCGGCATTGGCGGCAGCGGAGTTACCCTCTACCACCACAGGCTGGAAATAATTCACAGCCGCCTGAATGAACAGATTGGCCACAGCGAACATCACATATTGCAGCGCGGAGGGAATGCCGATGCGCAGCACCCGGCGTACCGCCGTGGGGTGCAGGCGAATATCCTTCAAGCGGAGCGCATAGGCCCCCTTACTGCGGCAGAGACTGCGCAGCACCAACACGGCAGACAGGTACTGGGAAATGACGCTGGCCAATGCAACGCCCGCCACGGACAGCTGAAAAACAATGACAAACAGCAGGTTCAAAGCCACATTGACAACGCCTGCAATACTGAGATAAATCAGCGGGCGGCGGGTATCTCCGATGGCACTGAGGATGCCGTTGCCAAAATTATAAAGAGCCAGTGCCGGACAGCCCAGCAGATAAATGCGAAGATATGTAACGGCCCCCCCCAGCAGTTCCTCCTTGGTATGCATACACACCAGAATTCCCCGTACCGACAAAAGGCCGGCTGCCAGCAGCAAAAGCCCCGTCAGCAGACAGAGCAAAAAAGAAGTATGGACTGTATTGGAGACGCGCCGGTCATCCTCCGCCCCAACCCAGAGTGCTACCTCTGCATTAACGCCGCCGCCCATACCCAGCAGGATGCCGGTGAGCAGCGTAACAAGAATGGTGGTAGAGCCGACAGAGCCAAGGGCTGACTCGCCGGAAAATGTGCCAACCACGGCAATATCCGAGATATTGAAAACCACCTGCAAAACATTGGAAAACATCAGCGGCAAGCTATAGCGGAAAATATTGCGCCACAGGTTGCCGCCGACCATGTCGATCTGTTTTTCCTGCTTCATTGATAATCTCCTCCTATCGTTCCGAAGTCCCATTCTATGAGGGTTTTCAGCAAAAGTCAACCCCTTTTGCATGGGCGAAGATACGAAATTTTCAGGAGTGCCAGCATGCAAAGCGGCGCGTGAAAAACAAGGGTTGAGAAACAGGGCAGAACATGCTAAAATTGCAGGGATTTGCATGGAGAGGAGCGGCGAAGCATATGACTGAGTGGCTGGATGTAGTGGACAAAAACGGAGCGCCTACCGGGCAGCAGGTGGAGCGCGAACGGGCGCACCGGGAGGGGATTCGACATCGGACCGCCCATGTGTGGCTGCTGCGGCATCATGCGGGGCAGACGGAAATTTTGCTGCAGATGCGCAGCAAGGACAAGGACTCATTTCCCGGATGCTACGACATTTCCTCGGCCGGGCACATCCCGGCCGGTGAAAGCGTAACAGAATCAGCCCTGCGGGAGCTGCGGGAGGAGCTGGGGGTATTTGAGCAGTACGTGCAGGCGGTGGCTCAGGGCAGCATCCCCTCGGCAATTGTACCGGAGGAGCTGGAAATGGTGCGAAGGAAGCTACCGTAACGCATACTCTACGCCTCAAACGAAACTGGCATCTTGACTATATTCATTTTGCATTTTTGTTTGAATTTACAAAAATAACTGGTTTGTGACGGTTTGAGTTGTTTTTTCTTTTTTGTTTGTTTACTTACACGAAAAAATGTGTTTTAATATAGGTGTCATCCGTTCCCAGACGGGCTGTGCACAGTATGCGCTCTTTTATCACCCAAGCTGCGGCTGTTTGCGGATGACAGCAGCATTCCACCCTTGATACGAAAGTGGATTTGGGTTTTATTTGTAAGGAGGAGGAAAAAGGTTATGGTAGAATTTGCAAGCAGAATGAATCTTTTGAAGGGATCGGAAATTCGGGATCTGTTGAAGCTGACCGCGAAGCCGGACATCATCTCTTTCGCAGGCGGCATGCCGGCGCCGGAACTGTTCCCGGTGGAACAGATGGAGAAGGCGTCACAGGCCGTACTGGAAGAAAACGGGCGGGCTGCCCTGCAATATTCCAGCACTGAGGGTTTTCCCCGGCTGCGGGAGCAGATTGCACAGCGGATGCTGGAAAAGAACAACATCCACACTGACGCCGACCATATTCTGATAACCTCCGGCTCCCAGCAGGGACTGGATTTTTCGGCCCGGGTATTTCTGAATCCCGGTGATGTGGTACTGCTGGAAAGCCCATCCTATCTGGGCGCCATCAACGCCTTTAAGACCTGTGAGCCTACTTTTGTGGAGGTTCCCACCGATGACGGCGGCATGATTATGGAGGAGCTGGAAAAAATCCTGCAAACCACGGAGCGGGTGAAGATGATCTATGTGATTCCGGATTTCCAGAATCCTACTGGCCGTACCTGGGATTTGCAGCGGCGGCAAAAATTTATGGAAATTGTGAATCGGTACGAAATTCCGGTTATCGAAGATAATCCCTATGGCGATCTGCGCTTCGAGGGAGAATACATGCCGGCGCTGAAAAGTCTGGATACCAAGGGTCTGGTGGTATATCTGGGGACATTTTCCAAGATTCTGGCCCCGGGCTACCGGCTGGGCTGGGTTTGTGCGGCAGACGAAATTCTAACCAAGTTCAACTTTATGGAACAGGCTGCTTCGCTGCAGGCCTCTACCATCGGGCAGATGGAAACGGCTAAGTGGATTGACATGTTTGATCTGGACGAGCATGTGGCAACCATCCGGGAGTGCTATCGCAAACGCCGCAGCGTGATGCTGGAAACGCTGGAAAAAGAACTGCCGGAGTGCTGCACCTTTACCCGGCCCGACGGCGGCTTGTTTGCATGGGTGGTGCTGCCGGAATATATGGACGCCAAGCAACTGCAGATGAAATGCCTGGAGCGGAAGGTGGCCTTCGTGCCCGGCGGTTCCTTCTTCCCCAACGGCGGGCACGAAAACACGCTGCGCCTGAACTATTCCTGCATGCCAGAGGACAAAATCCGGGAAGGTATCAGCGCACTGTGCCAGACCATCCGGGAAAATTTGAAGTGAGAAACGGAATCTGATAAAAGCTGCAAAAAGGAGAGGTGCATCACGAAAGGATGCACCTCTCCCCTTTTCACGGCTTGCCGGACAAAATAGAGGCGGCAGATTTCTGCCGCCTCTATTTTAAATTCAGTTACGCTTATCGATTAGAAGCAGCCCTGCTCCATCATAGCCTCGGCGACCTTCTTGAAGCCAGCGATGTTAGCACCGGCAACCAGATCGTAGCCCAGACCATACTCAGCAGCAGCCTCGGCAGAGACCTTGTGGATGTTCTCCATCATCTTGTGCAGCTGGTGGTCAACTTCCTCGGCAGTCCAGACCAGACGCTCGGAGTTCTGAGCCATTTCCAGAGCGGACACGCCCACGCCGCCGGCGTTAACAGCCTTGGAGGGAGCGACGATCATGTGCTTCTGGCCACGCAGATAGTTCAGAGCATCGTTGGTGGTGGGCATATTAGCAACCTCGATGTAGTACTTCACGCCGGAAGCAGCGATCTTCTCAGCGGACTCCATCT
>ERZ772867.3433-NODE-3433-length-13245-cov-14.205838_pt1 | contig 13245 bp, 8 predicted proteins | sample MGYA00511341_ERZ772867 | MGnify/ENA primary metagenome ERZ772867 (study PRJEB29015, sample SAMEA2737707) | human gut metagenome | biome: human gut; feature: human-associated habitat; material: faeces | place: China | collected 2012 ... | reverse complement strand
GCAGTGTGCAACTGCGCGGTATGACTGCTGCCCAAGCCAATGTTGTGCAGCGGTATGCCATAGAAAACACACGTCTTGGCATCCCATACCTTTTTAGCGAGGAAGCACTGCATGGGCTGATGACAAACAACGCAACCAGTTTTCCGCAGCAAATTGGTCTGGCGGCAAGCTTTGAGCCTGAACTCGGGCGCGAGATGGGACACGCCATTGCGGCAGAGTCCCGGGCCTGCGGGATTCACGAAACATACAGCCCCGTCATGGATCTGATTCGTGATCCACGGTATGGTCGCGCGGAAGAATCCTATGGTGAGGACACATACCTTTGTGCTGAGTTTGCACGCGAAACCGTATTGGGTATGCAGGGGACAGACCTGACGACACCGGACACCGTGGCTGCCGAACCCAAGCACTACGTCGGCTACGGCAACCCTGTGGGGGGACTGAACTGCGCCCCCTGCACCATGGGTCGGCACGATGTATTCAGCGACTGTCTGCCTGTCTTTGAAGCGGCTTTTGCGGACGGCAAAGCGTGCGACGCTATGTGCAGCTACAACTCCATCGACAGTATTCCGGTATCCATGGACCATGAGCTGTTAACGGATGTGCTGCGCGGGCAGTTTGGTATGCCGGGGTTTGTCCGCAGCGACCTGACGGCGGTTTCCCGCCTGTATGACTGGCACTTTATTGCCGAAACGCCGGAGGAGGCCATCCGCCTTGGGCTGGAAGCAGGCGTAGACTTGCAGCTTTACGACTTTCCGCATGATGTCTGGCAGAAAGCGATTGCCCACCTGATTGAAAGCGGTTCCATGAAGATGTCGGTGCTGGATACGGCGTGTCGGCGTGTGCTGCGTATGAAATTTGCACTGGGGTTGTTTGAAAATCCTTATACGGACGAAAAACGCGCCGATACAATCCTGCGCTGCCCGGAACATCTGGCTACCGCGGAAAAAATAGCAGAGAAATCCATCGTATTGCTCAAGAATGATGGCTTGCTGCCGATCAGAAAAGACCTGCGCAGCGTGGCAGTCATCGGTCCGGCAGCTGATACGGTTTCTTATGGCGACTATACCGAAACACGCGGCCGTAAAGGCGGGGTTTCTGTGCTGGACGGAATCCGTGCTGCAGTCAGCCCCGAAACCGAGGTGCTGTACGAGCGCGGCTGCAACTTTCTGGGGCAGGCGCTGCACCCGTTTGGTCCGTCCATGCTGTACGATGAAAACGGCAAAGCCGGGCTGACAGGCCGCTATTATAACGGACCTGTGCCGCAGGGCGAACCGGTGCAGGTTCGCACGGATCGTACCGTCAATTTCAACTGGATTTTCGCACTGCCGCATCCTGCACTGGATGCCAACTGTTTCAGCGTTGTCTGGACGGGTTCTGTGGTTATGCCCCGCACAATGGATGGCTGCATCGGGCTGAGTACGCAGGATAGTATGCGCCTGTACGTGGATGACAAACTGCTGATTGATGGCTGGGGCAAGGATAAGAGCGCTGACCAGGCATTGGATTTCCACTTTGAAGCCGGACGCACTTATAAAATCCGCATTGAGTTTGTCAACGACCGGCGGGGCGCCCGCGTGATTTTCGGGTACAGCGCCGGGCGGGAAAATTTCCCCGCAGCAGTGGAAGCCGCACGCAAAGCGGATGTCGCCATCCTTTGCATGGGCGACAACGAGGAGACCAGCGGCGAGAACTTTGACCGCACCGACCTGAACCTGCCCGGCAGACAGCTTGAGCTGGTACAGGCTGTTTATGCAACCGGAACCCCTGTGGTGCTGGTGCTGCAAAGCGGACGCCCCGTTACGGCGAATTGGGAAAACGATCATCTGCCTGCCATTCTGGAGGCGTGGTTCCCCGGTGAGCAGGGCGGCACCGCTATTGCAAAAACACTGTTTGGCGATGCAGCCCCGGGTGGACGGCTTCCCATCACATTCCCGCGCAGTGTCGGGCAGATTCCCTGCCATTACAGCCGGCGACCCGGCGGCGGAAAACGCTATGTGGAGATGGACTGGCTGCCGCTGTATCCGTTTGGCTACGGTCTGACCTACACAACATTTGCTTACCGCGATATGGCCCTGAGCCGCAGCGTGATCGACCCGCAGGACACGGTCACTGTCAGTGTCACGGTCACCAATACCGGCAAGTACACCGGCGATGCCGTGCCGCAGCTGTATGTGCGGGATATGTTCAGCTCCGTCGTAAAGCCGGAGCGCCAGCTGGCAGCTTTCCGCCGTCTGACGCTTGCGCCCGGTGAAAGCCGTCGGGTGGAACTGACTGTCGGACCAAAGCAGCTGCGTACCCTTGGTCCTGATTATGTATGGCGGGTAGAACCCGGAAAATTTGAACTCCAGCTTGGCGACAATGCAGAGAATATTCTGCTGCGCGCCGACCTGACCGTAGAGTAAAGCAAGGAAGGAGAAACGGCATATGTTGTATCTGGGCGTAGATCTTGGCGGCACAAACATCAAGGCCGCACTCGTGAACAGCGAGGGCGAAATTCTGTGCGAAGCCGGCATCCCGACGAACCTGCCGCGTCCGGCGGAAGCGGTCTGCGATGACATTGCAACGCTGTGCCTGCAGCTGGCAGAAGGAAAGGACGTTGCAGGTGTTGGTGTCGGATGTCCGGGAACTGTGGACGGCGGAACCGTGCTGTATTCCAACAATCTGGACTGGCATGATTTTGCAATGGAGGAATATCTGGCTCAAAAGATAGGTCTGCCGGTTGTCGTTGGCAATGATGCAAACGTTGCTGCATTGGGCGAAGCCCTTGCGGGCTGCGCTAAAGGCGCACAGAGTACCGTTGTCGTTACTTTGGGAACCGGCGTTGGTGCAGGCGTTGTACTGGATGGAAAACTGCTGACAGGCTACACCGGCGCTGCCTCCGAAGCCGGACACATGGTTGTTCTGGACACACCGGACGCCCCGCGCTGCACCTGCGGTCGCCCCGGCTGCCTTGAGGCACTAGCCAGTGCAACCGCACTGATCCGCATGACAAAAGAAGCACGGCTCGCCCACCCGGAAAGTGCGCTGAACGTGCTGGCCGCAAAGCCGGAAGACGTGAACGGTCGCACGGCTTTTGATGCCGCAGCGCAGGGGGATGCCGCCGCACAGCAGGTTGTGGATACCTACATTCATTATCTTGCGGTAGGCATTGCCAACCTGATTAACATCTTTTTCCCGGAGGTCATCGGGCTGTCCGGCGGTGTAGCCAACCAGGGTGAAAACCTGCTGAAGCCGCTGCGTGCCGCCGTGGAGCCCATGGTGTTCGGACATGATTTTGCCCAAAAACATACCCGCATTACAGCCTGCACGCTGGGCTACCGCGCAGGGGTCATCGGTGCAGCCCTGCTGGCCAAAAGCCGCATGGAATGAGGAAAATTAAGATGGACATCAAAAAAGAATATGAGCGATGGCTTGCTAATGCAACGGCAGATGCCGATGTTGCCGCCGAACTGAAAACGCTGGACGATGCCAAAATCGAGGATGCCTTCTACCGTGACCTTGACTTTGGCACGGGTGGTCTGCGCGGCGTAATCGGTGCGGGTACTAACCGCATGAATATTTACACGGTCGCAAAAGCATCGCAGGGCTTGGCTGACTATCTGAAGAAAAACTTTGCAGAACCTTCTGTGGCAATCGGCTATGACAGCCGCATCAAGAGCGACGTGTTCTCAAAAGTTGCCGCTGGTGTGTTTGCAGCAAATGGAGTGAAAGTCAATATCTGGCCTGTTCTGATGCCTGTTCCTACAGTGTCCTTTGCGACCCGTTATCTGCATACCTCTGCGGGTGTCATGGTCACCGCTTCCCACAACCCCGGCAAATACAACGGCTACAAGGTTTACGGCGCAGATGGCTGCCAGATTACCACTGAGGCTGCTGCGGAGATTCTTGCCGAAATCGAGAAGCTGGACATTTTTGCAGACGTCAAGACTAGCGATTTTGAAGCAGGTGTTACAAGCGGCAACATCCAGTACATCCCGGACGAAGTCTATACCGCATTTGTGAATGAGGTCAAGAATCAGTCTGTCCTGTTTGGCGAAGAAGTCAACAAGAATGTGGCTATTGTTTACAGCCCACTGAACGGCACCGGTCTGAAGCCTGTGACCCGCACACTGAAGGAGATGGGCTACACCAACATCACCGTGGTCAAGGAGCAGGAGCAGCCGGACGGGAACTTCCCGACTTGCCCGTACCCGAATCCGGAGATTAAAGAAGCTATGGCACTGGGCATGGAGTATGCCAAAAAGTGCAATGCGGATTTACTGCTTGCCACCGACCCGGACTGCGATCGTGTGGGCATTGCAGTCAAGAACAAGGCGGGTAAATATGAACTGCTGACCGGAAACCAGACAGGTATGCTGTTACTGGATTATATTTGCTGCCAGCGTGTGAAACACGGCAAGATGCCCGCCGACCCGGTCATGGTTAAGACCATCGTGACGATGGATATGGGGGAACAGATTGCCACCCATTATGGTTTGCGGACAATCAATGTGCTGACGGGATTCAAGTTTATCGGTGAGCAGATTGGCAAGCTGGAAAAGCAGGGCAGGGCAGACAGCTATGTGTTCGGCTTTGAGGAAAGCTACGGCTACCTGACCGGCTCCTACGTCCGCGATAAGGACGGCGTGGACGGTGCTTACATGATCTGCGAGATGTTCAGCTACTACGCCACCAAGGGCATCAGCCTGCTGGATAAGCTGGACGAGCTGTACAAGACCTATGGCTACTGCCTGAACACCCTGCACAGCTACGAGTTCGACGGCAGCGCCGGTTTTGCCAAGATGCAGAGCATTATGCAGGCATTCCGCGGCAATATCAAAGCGTTTGGCGGTAAGAAGGTTGTAAAGCTGCTGGATTATGCTTATGGCCTGGACGGGCTGCCCAAGTCTGAAGTGCTGAAGTTCCTGCTGGAAGATAACTGCTCTATTGTCGTGCGTCCCTCCGGCACGGAGCCGAAACTGAAAATTTACATTTCTGTCAGTGCCGAAAACAGAGAAGCTGCTGAAAAGGTCGAATGTGAAATTGTGAAAGACGCCGAGAAGTGGTTTGCTTAAAGTGAAGATTTTAGCGCCCTGTGCTGAGCGCCATAACCTATTTTGGTGCAGCTGCGACCGCACGGGGCATCGGCGGCATAGCCGAGGCTGGAATGCGGTGTTTCTACTCTGGCTGGGCATGACACAGTCAGCGTTTATTGTGTGCTATTTTTTGCGAGAACAGGAAACAGAAGATGCCTGAGTAAAAAATGAAATTTTGAGGTAAAGGAGATCCATATGAATATACTGAAATTGACTCCCAGCTGCAAGGATTACCTGTGGGGCGGCAGCCGCCTGCGCAGTGACTTTGGCATCAAGAGCGATCTGAACCCGCTGGCCGAGGCGTGGGTGCTTTCCTGCCACCCGGACGGTCCCAGCTATCTGGCGGACGGCACAACGCTGGCGGACTATGTGACCGCCCACCCGGGCTGCCTTGGCACCGACTGCGAGAAGTTTGAACAGTTCCCAATCCTGACAAAGTTCATTGACGCAAAGAACAATCTGTCCATTCAGGTACACCCCTCCAACGAGTACGCGCTGAAAAACGAGCATCAGTACGGCAAGACCGAAATGTGGTATGTGCTGGACTGTGAGCCGGGTGCCTTCCTGTACTATGGCTTTGACCATGAAATCTCCAAGGCGGAGTTTGAGGAGCGCATCAAGAATAACACCCTGACCGAGGTGTTGAACGCCGTGCCGGTGCACAAGGGTGACTGCTTCTTTATTCCGGCCGGCACGCTGCACGCCATTTGCAAGGGCATTGTCATTGCCGAGGTACAGCAGAACTCCAACGTGACCTACCGTGTGTACGATTACGGCCGTGTGGGGGCGGACGGCAAGCCACGCGCCCTGCACGTGGAGAAGGCGTTGGACGTGACCCTGCGCACCCCGCCTGTCAAGCATGACTTCGGCAACCATCTGGCGCAGGGTGAATATTTCACCGTGGATGCCAAGAACGGCGCGTTTGAGGACACAGCGGACGAGAAGAGCTTTGTTTCGCTGCTCGTCACAGACGGCGAGGGTGAGCTGACCTGCGGTGGTGAGACCGTGGTCGTCAAGAAAGGCGACAGCTTCTTCCTGCCCGCAGGCAGCGGCAGCTATGCCGTGCGCGGTACCTGTCAGACCTTGGTGACAAGGGTGTGAAGTAAGACTGTTCGCTTGGCAGCGTACATCGGGATAGAAATGCGCCGCAACTTAGAAATCAGTCTGTGCTGGATACGCAAGCAAAACAGATGAAAGAGTTTATAAAAGCAAGACGGTAAAGATACACATAATAATAGGTGAAGTAATATAAGGCAATACCGCATAATTCTAAGTACCGATACGGCGAGCAAGGTGCGGCAGCCGCCGGAACGGTGCTTAAGCCGTCAGGCGGGAATTGTGCGGTATTGCCATAAATTTTATGCTGTACCTGATACATTGCAAACAGCAGAAAAACTAGTACAGAGATATTTCATTGAAGAACTTACACTGAATCTTTCTGTATGAGACAGGAACTTTTCCGCTATTGGCATATAGTCGGAATAAAAAACTTCTAATGCAAAACACCGCTGATTCCTTTACTGAAATCGGCGGTGTTTTTTTAACTTCAAAAATTCACAAAAAGTTCAAATAATTAGTGCAAGGTTTTTGCACTAATTACATTTAAGATGGGGTTTAGAGAAATGAGAGGAGGTGATGGAGTGTCTGACGTCGAAATACGCCGCAATGAAATTATTGAGCTTTTATATACATATAAAAAATAGCGCCTCAATCCGATTGCATACAGCAACAGATTAAAGGCGCTGTTTTGTTGTCCTGCACATTAAAGACAACAATGTGCCCAAAACGGCTCACAACACTTTTAGATCGAAAATCGAGGCGTTTTATCGCGTTGAGTTCCCTGTGTTTTACCCCCGTATTTACCCCCATTTGGGAGTAAAGTACATGGATTTATGTGGATTTACATGAAATGGAGGATGGCTTAAAACAGCGTATCTATGAAAATATATTGAGGTTTTTGGAGAATTATAGATATATAAAAAGTACCGCTGAAGCTACAATGCCTAATTTCATATTTCAAAATTCTCCTTTGAATTTTTGCTGAATTTTTGTCATGCGGGATCGGCGCACAGGCCGATTTGCATATATAAATGTATTATAGCAGATGCGTTCTTTTCTCTCAAGCCGTTTTTGAAATAATCTTCCCCGGGGTGCGCCGCCTGCGCAGAAAAACCGCAAAAATTTCCCGGAAACCCGACGATCTGTTCTTTTTTTGTCCACAATTATGCGGTATAATACTCTTGTATCGATACCGCCGCAGGCGGGCAAGGAGGAAACTAAGATGGCAAATGAGAAAATTCTGGTCGTTGATGACGATAAAAATATCTGCGAGCTGCTCCGACTGTATCTGGTCAAGGAGGGCTACAACGTGACGATGGTCCACGACGGCGGCGCAGCGCTGGCAGAGTTCGACAAGCTGCACCCGGATCTTGTGCTGCTGGACGTTATGATGCCGGTCATGGACGGCTGGGAGGTCTGCCGCAAGCTCCGCGCCAAGGACAACACCCCCATCATCATGCTGACCGCTAAGGGCGAGACCTACGACAAGGTGCTGGGTCTTGAGCTGGGCGCGGATGACTACATCGTCAAGCCGTTTGACGCCAAGGAGGTCACGGCCCGCATCAAGGCCGTGCTGCGCCGCTCCTCCGCCAAAGAGGAGGAAAACAAGGGCGTTTACGACTTTGACAATCTTCACCTTGACATGAACCGCTATGAATTGAAGGTCAAGGGCAAGGTCGTTGAGGCCCCGCCGAAGGAGCTGGAGCTGCTGGCCTGCCTGGCCGGTCACCCGAACCGCGTCTACACCCGCGACCAGCTGCTGGACGAGGTCTGGGGCTTTGAGTATTACGGCGACTCCCGCACGATCGACGTCCACGTCAAGCGCCTGCGTGAAAAGCTGGAGGGTGCGTCCGAACAGTGGAGCCTGAAAACCGTCTGGGGCGTCGGCTATAAGTTCGAGGTCAGGGAATGAGCCGCCGCAACACGATCAGCCGCGAATTTTTCGCGACCATCGCCGCCGTGCTCGTGCTGGGGCTCAGCGTTATGTGCGCAATCCAGACGGCACTGTCGGCGGCGTACTTCATCGGGGAGCGCAAAAGCTCACTGACTGATGTGCTCAACGGCGCGACAGCGCTGAGTGAGCGATTCGCCGATGAAGGCTCTATCGTCACAAAGCCCCTGCAGGGGGAGGATGTGCTGGAACGCGCCCACAGCGGGTTTGAGCTGTTCAACACGGCCTCCGGTGCGCTGGTGTTCATCGCCGACGAGAACGGCCAGATCCTGCTGCATACGGGGGACGACGCCTTTACAGGTGTAGGCGTGCCCGCGTCCTACATTGACGAGCTGAACGAGGGAAACGACATTTTTGAGACCGGCACACTGGACGGTGTCTACTGCGCCAAATATTACACGGCGGGCCGCCGCATCACGGTGGGCGGGCAGGACGGCTACCTGTTTGCCGCCAGCCCGATGGCTGCGCTGGGCAGCTACATGACCGATATGCTGACGATGTTCGGCATCTCGGCGGCGGTCATCCTGATTTTGTGCAGCATCCTGTGCTGGGTGCTGGCCAAGCGCATCACCGGCCCTATTGAGGACATCAGTGAGGCCGCGCGCCGCCTGGGCAGCGGGGACTTTACCGCCCGTGCGCCGGTGGACGGCTGCGTGGAGCTGGCTGACTTTGCGACCACCTTCAATAACATGGCTGCGCGGCTGCAAACCATCGACAATTCCCGCGGGCAGTTCATGGGCAACATCGCCCACGAGCTGCGCACGCCCATGACGACCATCAAGGGCTTCATCGACGGCATGCTGGACGGCACGATCCCGCCCGAGGAAACAAAGCATTATCTGGGCATCGTCTCGCAGGAGACGGGCCGCCTGGCGCGGCTGGTGCAGAACATGCTGGATATTACCAAGCTCGAGGCGGGCGAGGTGCCTATCCACGCGCAGACCTACGATCTGTGGAAAACCGTCACCGACGTCGTGCTCTCCGACGAGCAGCGCATCGAGGACGGCAAGATCGACATCCAGGGTCTGGGCGGCGATCCGCTGCTGATTTACGCGGACCCGGATTTTGTGCATCAGGTCGTGTATAATATTGTGGATAATGCCATCAAGTTCACCCCGGCGGGCGGCACGATCAGCTTTGCCGCCGAGCGCCGCGGCAATATGGTGGAGGTGCGCATCGAGAACACGGGCGCAGGCATTGCCCCCGAGGCTCTGCCCTTTGTGTTTGAGCGGTTCTACAAGGAGGACCGCTCCCGCGGCATGAACACCCGCGGCAGCGGACTGGGGCTGCATATCTGCAAGATTTTGGTCAATCTTTCCGGTGGCCAGATCCACGCCGAGAGCGAGGAGGGCAACTGGTGCCGGTTCGTGTTTGCGCTGCCGGCAGGGCAATAAGCAACCGCATAACAGACGCTGCACAAAAGCGGCGTCTGCTTTTTTGTGCGTGAGAAAGGCTTCCCCCTCGGGGGAAGCTCAGCGTGTCGAAAAACCTCCCTCTGCGAGGGAGGTGCCCCGAAGGGGCGGAGGGAGAGAACCTTGCCATAGCCCGAAATATTTCGGGCAGCCGTACAGTTCTTTCCCCCACCGCCTGCGGGCGGAGCCCCCTCGCAGAGGGGGCTAAGGGGTGAACGCACCTTTTTCGACAGCCTAGGCTTCCCCCTAGGGGGAAGCTGTCAGCGGCCCCGCCCGCTGACTGATGAGGGGTAGGTGTGCCACGGCAACCCGGGAACGGGCAATCGCGGCGAACTAGCCCCTCATCCGGCCCTGCGGGGCCACCTTCTCCCAAGGGGGAAGGCAGGGAATCACTCTATAACCTCACACCCCGGAAAATACCACTCCAGAATCTCCCGCCACGTTTTGCCGTCCTCCGCCATTGCCTTTGCGCCGTACTGGCTCAGGCCGACGCCGTGGCCGTAGCCGTGGGTGGTGAAAACAAACGCATTCTCCCCGGCGTCATACGCCACGGTGAACGCCGCGCTCCGCAGACTGAACGCACTGCGCAGACGTGTGCCCGTAAACACCTGCCCGCAGACGGGCATCTGCGCCACATAGCCCGCGCTGTCCAACACGCCCTCGCCGAACCACCCGGCGGGGGCGTTTGGTATCTCGTCAGCGTCCAGGCCAAGCCCGGTCAGGATCGTGTATACCTGCTCGGCGCTGTAGGTGACGGACGTTTCGAACCCCGGCGCATCGGCGTCCCACGGCGACGCGACACCCTGTAAGTACGGCACGGCGGTCAGCCACACGTTCTGGCTTGCCTCGGTCTGCCCGGCGCTGCTGCTGTGGTAACAGGCCGCGGCAGGCGCACCGTTCCAGCACAGCACGGCCCCGGAGACCTCGTCTGCCAGCGCGGCCAGCCTGCTGTAATACGTGGCAAAATCGCCGCCCCACCGCGCACGCAGCACCTCGGCGCTCGTCCAGCCCGCGCACTGGGCGCTGTTGCAGGTGAACGCCGCGCCGCCCAGGCTCAGGGCATAGCTGTGAGCGGCGGCCATCTGGGCTAAGACCGCGTCGTCGGGCCAGTCGGGCGGCAGCTCGCTGGCGGCAGTGCCGATCAGAAACTCCTGCACGGGTACGGTGATCTCCTCACCGCCGTCGTTCAGCAAAATCGGCGCATCTGCGTCAAAGCTGCGGCTCTCGGGCACGGCGGGCAGCACGGGCTGCGGTGTGGCGGCAGGGGTGTCAACGGCGTCCGGCAGCACAGGAGCCGACGCTTCGGGCATCGCGGCGGCGGGCTTTGCCAGCGGCAGGGCGGCAAACGGCGCGGCAAACGCCAAAAGGCCGAGCACCACCGCCCGGCGCAATGTTTTCCTCAAGGGGCAGACCCTCCTTGCAATTTGCGGCGCGCGGTTGTACAATAAGGATATTCCGCGCGGCCTGTCCCAATATACGCGGGGGCCGCCGCTGCTATGAAAGAGGAACACCATGAAAAATAAACATCCCCACGCCGCTGTGGTGCTGGTCCTGGGCCTGGCCATGGCGGGGCTGCATCTGGCCGACCTGCTGCTCTGGTCCGAGGCCGACACCGGCTTTGCCGCTGCCGGGTCGGTCTGGCTGCGGTACATCCCGTGGCTGGCGGCGTTTGCACTGCCCTACCTGCCCGCGCGGCGGGCGGCGGCGCAGCCTGCCGGCCTGCAGGATACCAACAAGCCGTTGGGCGTCTGTATGGCGCTGGCCGGTGCGGCACTGCTGGCCTCCGGCGTGGCGGCGGGCAATACGGCCCGGTATGCCATCCTGTACCCGGAGGTACTCTCCGGGAGCTGCCCGGTCTGGGCCGCGTGGGCGGACCTGCTGCTGCCGATCTTTGCCGGTGCGTGGCTGCTGAACTACGCCGTGCGGGCGTTCAGCGGCTTCGGCCTGCAGCGCCAAAGACTGGGCAGCTCACTGCTGGCGGGCGCTGTGCCGCTGGTGTTTCTGTGGCGGCTCATCTGGCGGTTCCAGTTTGCGCCCGCGTCGCTCTGCCGTATGCCCTGCACGCTGCGGGTGCTGAGCGCTGCCGCCGCACTGCTGCTGGCTGTGGTGCTGATCAAAATTTTTCTTGTGCCGGGTCTGCCCTGCGGGCATACGCTCTACGCGGCGGGGACGGGTGCGTTCCTGCTCTGCACCGGACTGGAGCTGCCCCAGACCCTGTTTGAGGCCGCCCGCGGTATGCTGACCCTGCCCGACCTGCTGACCGGCATCGGCATCGGCCTGTTCGGCCTGTGCGGTCTGGTGTGTGCGTGGGAAGCGTGTGGGAAAGAGACGGAATAAAGCAAAAAAACACTCCCGTTGGCGGGTGGTGAAAAAGCCCCTCCGGCCATCGCTGTCGCTCGGCTACCTCCCCTGTGCGGGGAATTGGCCGAGCCTGCGAGGTCTGAGGGGTTTTTCCCGCTTCCGGGAAAAAACTGTTTCTATTCCTCATCCTCCACGCAAAGCCCGTCCAGATATACCTTTGCCGCGCTGTAGCGGTCCAGCACGAGATCTGCCGGGGCGGGCGGCTCGCGCAGGGGCAGGGCGGGGGAGAGCGGCAGCCGCACCGCGGCGGCCCAGGGACCGCTGCCGGTGGCTGTGACATACGCCCCGCAGCGGTGCAGCAGCGCGGGCAGGTCGCCGGGCATCCGCGCCGGATCGCCGCCCTGCAGGGCCAGCACCGCAGCACCCTGCTGCGCCGCCAGCCGCACTGCGGCGCGGCGCTCACTGCGCAAAACTCCGCGCAGGAACGTCAGTACGGTGCCCTGCAGAAGCGCCCGGGGCACGGCAGCGGGCAGCGGGGCGTATGCCGGGCAGAAGTACAGCCACCCCGCACGGCAGTCCGCCAGCTCCCGCACGGCGGCGCAGAGCGCGTCCAGCTCGGCGTTCAGCTCCAGTGCGCGGGGCGGCGGGGGCGCGGTCAGGGCCTCCGCCGTCAGCACCAGCCGCAGCGACGGCAGAATGTCCGCCCCGCGGGCCGCCGCAGCCGCCAGCGCCGCGCGTGTCGGGCCGAAAACCGGCATGAGCACTCCCTCACCTTCTGTGCAAATTCTGGGGTTAGTCTGCCCCGCAGGAAACGGTTTTGCGCTGGAAATGGCTGGGATTTCAAAATTTCTGTGGATTTTTTGAAAAATCGTGTTAAAAGAATAACAGACCCCCTTGCAGAATTGTGAAAAATGGGGTACAATAATACCATACCGACGAGCGGGTGACCGCTCATAAGGTGAAAAAGACAAATCTTGGGAGGATTTCACTATGGCTGTTAAAGTTGCTATCAATGGTTTTGGCCGTATCGGCCGTCTGGCTTTCCGTCAGATGTTCGAGGCTGACGGTTACGAAGTCGTCGCCATCAACGATCTGACCAGCCCCGCTATGCTGGCTCACCTGCTGAAGTACGACACCGCACAGGGCTCTTTCCTGGGCAAGATCGGCGAGAACAAGCACACCGTTGAGGCTGGCGAGGATTACATCGTCGTCGACGGCAAGAAGATCACCATCTACGCAATTAAGGATGCTAAGGATTGCCCCTGGGGCGAGCTGGGCATCGACGTCGTTCTGGAGTGCACCGGCTTCTACACCAGCAAGGCTAAGGCTGAGGCTCACATCCAGGCTGGCGCCCGCAAGGTCGTTATCTCTGCTCCCGCCGGCAACGACCTGAAGACCATCGTCTACTCCGTCAACGAGAAGACCCTGACCGCTGAGGATCAGG
>ERZ772867.3431-NODE-3431-length-13246-cov-3.432568_pt1 | contig 13246 bp, 12 predicted proteins | sample MGYA00511341_ERZ772867 | MGnify/ENA primary metagenome ERZ772867 (study PRJEB29015, sample SAMEA2737707) | human gut metagenome | biome: human gut; feature: human-associated habitat; material: faeces | place: China | collected 2012 ... | reverse complement strand
GTTTGTTTGGCAATTTGTTACAAACAGCTTTATTTAATGCCTAAAAAATTGTTTTTATCATTATTTTTAACCAAATATCCGCTATATTTTTACATTCAATTGTAGGAGATGTTGTTTTACATATTGTTTTTGGAAAGCCTAAACCGAGTCTTAATGATAGTAATTCCAAAAGTTTGCTGTTAATATCATTAACTACTATTTGGCTTGAGGATATATTGAAAACGCCTATTGCAGAACTGATTAAATTTCCGCTTCCTGCTGCAGGATCACATAGCTTCTCATTTTCACTTAATTCACCGCTAATGTTTTTAGCAAGTTCTGCAACCAGTATTCCAAGTTCAAGGTCAGTTGGCACCTCACCATTATGCTCTTGTCCACTGGAAACAATTTGGTGTAAAACGCCAGCGACAGAATCGGCATTTATATTCTGAGAACCAAAGTCAAACAAATCGGACAGTATTCTGCCGCTAATGTTAACTCTTGATTCAAATTCATTAGGATCGTAGGTGAAAATGTCTTTGAAATTTATTCTAACTGCCTCGTCACATATTCTTTTTACATCACCATTAAAGAGCCTAATATCCTTCAAATCGTTACGATTAATAAATGTGAATGCTCCTCGAATGTATTCATAAAGCAGAACGGCAAGATGACTCTTCCAAAGCTTTGAGTTGTTTTTTATTTGTTCCATATGATTTGCAAACTCATCAAGAGTCACTAAATAATCATAATTGTTCTTGACAAAATCACTAATTGAGTTTGCAAAGTAATTAGTAAGTTCATCAACGATCTCTTGATCCGACTGAGAACTAAAGTTACAGATGGATACCAATCCCGGCTTAAGCATCTGCTGGAATACACGAGGACGGTTTTTATCATATCTGAAAGCGAATGCATATTCAAGATTTGTCAATATGTAGAACGGTTTTTCATTATTACCTTCATTGCTCTGAACATAAGACAACGCTTGGAATTGGTATCTCGAACTGTGAACATCAGCAGGAGTGCGCTTAACTTCAATCACACAGAGATATTTTTGGGTTGCTTGATTCTGTATGCAGAAATCCATTTCAAGACTACCTGTGTACTGGTGATGAATAACTTTATATTTCTTTTGAAGATTTAGCTTTTGCAAAGCAGCAGTAAGTGCTTTTTCGCACAATGGGTGGAAAACATTTACTTCTGAATCAGAATACTTTATGCCCATAGTAATTACTCCTTGATGTATTTTTTTAATTCAGTTGCCATAATTTCTGCAAGCAAAGGAGGAACAGCGTTCCCAACTATAAGATTTCTTCCTTGTTTGCTTGATGAAACAATTACATAAGAATCAGGGAATGATTGAAGCCGTAGTGCCTCTCTAACAGTAATAAGACGATCCTCCGCATAATGGATATTGCAACCTACATTAGGACGGTTAAAGTATGTATTGATTGTATATGAAGGTTCATCTGGAAGCATTCTCCCGTAACAGGTGGTGTGTCCTCCATCACGCTGTAAACGACGGATTCTTTGAGAAGGCACATCAGATGGAATATCCATATAATTTCCACCCGGTTTAACATGGGAAATGATATATTTGTCTAATTCACTCATACGGGGAATAAAATGTTCTGTCACCGAATCAGAGTCACGCATTTGCTTCTGATAGCACGAAAAAGGAGCAGTATCATACTTTAATCTTTCATTTTCACTATCGGTTGCTCTGGGCAAATCGCCGATTGCATCTTTGACACTAACATATGGTTTTAGTCCTGAAGCTACATCCCCGTGAGTGGCTTTTGGGAAAACAAACTCCTCACCTTGGAGTATGCCGACAATCAATACTCTTTTTCTTCTTTGCGGTACACCATAATCCGCAGCGTTAATTAGTTGTGCATTCACTGTATATCCAATCTCTTGAAAGGATTGCTTTAAGAGGTTGAATATTTTTTCACCATTAGAATTTCTTGCAGATAAAAGCCCTTGTACATTTTCAAATAAAAAAGCTCTTGGTTTGATGCTGTCGATAATCTTAATATACTGCCATACTAATTGACCACGGGCGTCTTCAACATTACGTTTTCCTGCAAGTGAAAATGATTGACACGGAGGTCCGCCTATCACAACATCAGCATGAGGAATAGATGAGGGAACAATTTTAGTAATATCTTCGCAAATAATATGATTGCCAAGATTAACACGATATGTATCAACTGCATTAGGATTATTATCTACTGCCCAAATAATGTCATACCCAGCTTTTTTGAACCCCAAATCTAAACCTCCGCCACCTGAAAATAGGCTTACTACCTTTATTGACATTATTTTTCCTCCAGTCGTTGTCGCTTGATTAAAGCATAGTCTGCACAAATCTCACTATAATTGCAATTCATATATTTTGAAATAACCATTGTAATTTGTGCTGTCATATCTTCGTTTGTATCTACCATGTGCTTGGCAAGAATGATCAAATGATCTTTATCATAAGAAGAAATCATGGCTATATCGGGAAATGATATATTTTCAATATCGTACCTTTGTAACTTTAACAATCCTGCGCCATATTTCTTTCCCATTTTCTCTAACTGATAGAATGTATAGTAATTATTCAAAAGTGCAAACAATAGAAATCTGTCAATTCGTGGTTTTATGATATAAAAGTTATCTCTTGCAAGCACATTGGTTGTGTTCATAACAAATTTCATATCATTACGAACGAAATAGCTAAACAATATTCCGTTTGAGTCAACATTAGATAGTTCATACCATGACGAATGTTGTTGTACTTTAATGTAGAGTGTTTTGGGTTTACAGGTGCTGATTATTGTTTTTTCGCATTGATTTAAATAGTCCTGTACACCTTGGGGAAACTTTTTTCTATCGCCATGAAGCCATAAAAGGTGATCTGTTACAGCAGAATTGGTAGAAAAGCCGATGATAGATTTAGGGCTTGAAACAATAGCGGTAACATATTGTGATTTTCGCTTAATTGGCGGGTTTATGAATATAGTATTTGCTCCAGTAGTCAAACCTCGTCTAACACTGGCATATGTACCAAACGGAATAGCGTTAGATAATACACGCCTTGATGATTTTTGAATAATACGAGGTGTTATAACATTATTTGATAAACTAAGGTGGATTACCGATTGACCGGAGTTTTCTTTTGCTTTTTTTATACAAAGGATCACAACATCTACAAGTGCATTTTTCTGAAATACTTCGCCAGTAATATGAATCTGTTTTTCAATTATAGATTGGCTTTTGATTAGCTTTTCAAAGTTTTTGCCAGATTGCGCTTTAATCCAGCTACTTGGGAATATAACAACAAGTTTACCGTTTGCTTTTAGCATTTTAAGCGCCTTAATAATGAAATACATATACATATTTGCGGTTGTAGGCAAAGCAGAGAATAAAGGGTTTGAACGTAAGGTAGCCTTTGATATTCCAAACTCTGACAAATCGTCTATCTTCTCTTGTCGAATATATGGGGGATTCATAATTATAGCATCAAATTTAAGCGTTTCATCAGCTCTAAGATAATCACTGTTAAGAAGTTTTAAGTGGGGGTGCTTATTCTTAACATTATTATACAGTCTATCATCGATTTCATATCCACAGATATTGGTATAGCCTGCATCTAAGCAAGCATCTATAAAGACACCGTCACCAAAGCATGGATCGAGGATAGATGAAGATACGCCTATATTAAGCAAGGAAACCATATATTTCGCAACAATCTGCGAGGTAAATACCTGTCCTAAATCCATATCTAATTCTCCATAAAATAATCTATTGTGTCAAACGCACAGTTACACATAATAATTGTAGCACAACTCGTGAATCTCGTCAATACTTTTTGTGGCAAATCGGCATAGTGTCTATCCAAGTTGAAATAAATAAGGAGCGTTTTAGCTTTCAGGCGAAAACGCTCCTTATTTTAAGATTATGCTGTTACATTAATGAGTTACACCTGAACCTCTCTCATCAAAGACACTCCGTACTTGAAACCTGCCTTATATGCATCTCTCATCTCAGCGGCGGCAGTCTCACTCTGCAAATCACAGCGCTTATGGAACATGATGATCTGCTCCTCAGTCAGTGACTCCTCGAACGGGATAACGGTCTGCTCCCACTCATCAGAGAAGTGGTAGGTCTTGATAGTGCTTTGCCTGCTGTTATAAATCTCATCAATCATAATGGTACGTCCTTTCTGTCTCTCCGTCACACGGAGAGTAACCATATAACTGTTATTCATTGTATTATCAGTGTAGGTCACTTTGAGCGTGTCCATAAATAACAGGTATAGGGTAATGTGAAAGTACCAACTCAGTTTCGCCATCAGTTATTATCGAATAATTCTTTATCCACACAAAATACGCTCTTATCTCATCATTTATTTTGTCGTGATTACCTCGAACGAGGAACTTATTTCTTTTAAGCTGTGGAAGGATCTTATTAGCGACTGATTTTTCCACGCAAAGTCACCAAGTATGTATACTTCGTCCTCTTCCTTGACAACATCATTCCAGTTGGTGATAATAGATGAGTGCATTTCGTCAAGATTAGCAAACGGTCTGTTATCGTGCATTATAGCATTCTTATGACCTAAATGCAAATCTGAAATGTATAATTTCGCCATAACGAATACCTCACCGTATTTAGACGAAAGCCTTAAACAAAGGCTTTTCAATTTCTATGCTACCATCTTTCTTGCTCTTTGCACGATACAACTGACACAGCATACCATACGGATATTTATGGATTGCTTCTGCCACCAAAAGAGTTTCGTTATCGATCCATTTATATATAAACTTACTACCGACTTTAAGTTTTTGCGATGGCATTTTTTCCGACAATCTCAAGTATAATCACCCCCGATCCATTAATAATTCCGTACCCCGCCCAGAATTGATACCCGTGTTAGCAGAGAACGAAGCCATTCGCCACAGAACACACTGTACGCCGCTGTAACGCCCCATCACCAAGCGGGTAGAGTAGTTTGACGACGAAGTAGCCGCAGCCCCACACACGGCGTTTGTGAAGGCGTGTGCGGCAACGCTATCCGCAGGGCTAATCATCCATAAATTGGTCAAAGCCGCTGCATTTACCGTTGGTGTAGTCTAGCATTATTCTTATTAAAATTCAATATGATCTGAATTTGATAATTTAGCATCATGATTAAATCAAAATGAACATTACGAACATAAAAAATTAATCTCGGACGTTGACTAAAGTGGACTACAAGGTGTTATTTATCAAAAAATAAGTAATACGGCTGTTGGTTCATCAGTGCTTCGTTATATTACAGCTATCTCAGAGATTTTGAAGTCTATCTCCGAAAAAATTTGTTCCTCAAATGCTCTTTAGGCTTAAACGACTAACGCACCGAAATGAAAAATATCTATAATCTGCAAAAATTATTTTGCGGGTGGGGATAGAAACAATTCTCAAAAATATTTGAGAAATCTGACTCGAAAATCTAATGGTATTTTATGCACCAAATGAATAGGTACAGCTTGCTCTGAAAACAGGGGTAAAACGAAGCTCATCGAATAATCGCACTTACTCGACACCCTTTTCGGGCAAAACTCCGTATGCAGGCGTTTTCACGAGCAGGACTTGGTTTGATTGCTGTCATCTTTGAATTTTAGTGTACATATAAATCGTTTGTTAGCAACTAAAAAGAGGAGAGATACCTGCCATTACTGGTACTCTCCTCTTATTCTCATTCAATCGTCTTATCCAAACCAAAATGTCTCATCAATTCTAAAGCCGTCTTAGTGGAATAACAAGAGCCACGTTCCAGAACCTCAATGTACCCTAACTCTAGTGCTAAATGCAGTAAATCTGCACGGCATACGATTGTCTCTATGTGGTCTTTCGCATCAATCTTAGCTAAAGCAGATGGAACTACCCAGTTCTTGTCTGTACACGATACCGCTAATTCGTTTAATTCTAACGCTTTAGCGATTTTAATACATCTTGATAAGTCATCCACATTATTGACTTCACTATACGGTCGCCACTTTGCCTCTATGCCACCTTTTCTACTACCAATATAAAAACCTGTCATATACGCTACGTCTAACTCATCGGTTTTTCCGTACCCGCAATCATTCACAAATTGATAGCAATAGCCTGACTTTGCACACAAGTCGTTACTCAAACAGGCTTCTTCATCGGCTTTAATTACATTTAAATACCTAGCAAAAGCGTCTATCGAAGACATACCCAATAAGTCTTTGCCCGTCAAAGAACTAACCTCTTCAGACTGTGCCCAAGCTAATCGCTCACTATACATTATTGGTGGAAACTCTACAGAGATACCCCGACAAACATCAGCACTCAGCGTTGCAACAGCCTGCTTAGTACTGCCTGTAAAAGTCACACTCATAAAAGCACAAGCATCTTTAATGAACCTAACCAAGTCTGCCAGACTATCTCGTTGTATCTTACATACCTCATCGAGAAACAATCTCTTTACGCCTGAGTCTAATAGTTTCTGCAGATACCCATCGAAGTCGAAGTCACTAGGTAAGCCAGTACAATCTCTATACTCCGAAATATCAGGTGCGACATTGTACAGCTGCTTTAAAAGTACAGTCTTACCGATTTGCCTAACACCTAATATAGCCGTTGCACTATCTTCATAGGCATCGTTATTTCTAGTCGCACAAGCATCTAGTTTATTCAAGCGAGTAGTCATCACATCATACAAAAATCGCTTAGTCTTTAAAACTGGTAAAACAGCTCCCATCGTAACACCTCTTCCTAAATGCCCTTCTCACTACGCTAATCGAAATCTCACTTCTCAGTTCGCAGATAATCCCTAGTTTGCATCAGGCAGTACCCAAGCAAGTTTTGACCTCTCCACCTATTACAGTCAAATCGGTTAGCATCAGTCATACTCAAACCAATACCCCAAATGCGGTCATGTACGGCACACTCAGCAAGTACTTCATCTCCAGTAGCTAATAGCTTTTCTCTCAAATCAGAGTTCTGTCTAAACTTTTCGATAAGCCCCTGCGTGACTAAGCGACAACGTTCGGTCGCCCAAGTCTTTTCGTCAAAGCCACTAACCTGTCTGCCCAACTGCTTTATCTCACCGCAATCAGATGTGCTCAATATTTGTTTGGCTATATCTGTATCATTGAACAGCACAGCTTTACTCCACATCATATACTGTTCGACACAGGCAAACGATACCCCGTTGCAATCAAACTCAGACATAAACCAATTACTGAGATACCCGTTTTCCTCGTTTGGATTGTGAAAGAATATCATATATTCACCCCTCTAAACTTAGCTAGTTTTTTTACGGCTAACCTTATATCTAAGTCGTGCAATACGTTGTAATGTGCGTGAAGAAATTCTGGCGATACAGACTCGGCAATCTGCACGCTAGGAATGTTTGTCAAATACTGATACCAAGCGTAAAATTCTCCGAACCACTCTGCCTCCCAAGTGTCCTGCCACTCAGCGGTCTTTTGCACCTCTAACAGAGGTAATTTGTCTATGAGAATACTCGGTATCAGGGTCATCCAGTATGGATAACACTTATCCATAAAACCCCTCGGGCTGGAACGCAAATACATATTAGCGAAAGAACAAAGGTCAAAACCCTGCTCAACTGCCTTTGTGAAGAGTACTCCTTGGTTTTCGGCTAAATCGTCTATATACAAATCCATTTTCTCGTTCATTGTAACAACCTCACTTAAGCAAACTACTAAAAGTACGAGTCATCGTATTCTCTGGAGAATCAATCAGTTTTTTCATTAAATCTCTTGCACGTCTATCCCTGCTCCAATATTTATCAGCATAATTAGTTGGCACAGGCACTGGTCTGGCATACTCAACTAAGCTAGAGAAAGCTTTCGCCGACTTCAAGCAAATCTGGTTCTCTAAGTCACCAAGCTTGAATAATCTGCCCAACAAATTATAGTCTATTTCATCTTTGGCGAAACGCTTAGCTATAACAAAGTAAGACGAATCAGCTCTCCAGCCATAAATGAAATCATACCCCGAAATATCTACGCCATACTTCGCTATGAACTGCCCAGCAAATCTTTTGTATCTGGCACTGTCCGACGCATCTCTATGTTTCATCAACTCAGCTAGCCAGCTTAATTCACTTAATGAGTTAAAATTCAAGTAACTCAGACCGTCTAGCCGTAACAGATACATATGCAAGTACCCGATTGAGTTTCCCAAACACATTGCCCATTCCTTAGCCAACTCAGCGTAAGGTGTTAAGTAAAACCCCTTGCCGTAATCGTGCTTATCATCGCCATACCCATATGTTGGTGTAAATGCCTCGTTTGGTGAGCCGTGATACAATCTGAAATACCCTGTCTGTTGTCCTGCCCAAGTCTTTTCATCATATACTATTTTATCTGGAATACCCAATTTTCCTCTTAGTACCCCATTGGAGCAAATCACAGCGTTATCGAATTGACAAGACATAGCCTGTGATGCGGATAAAAACATTACCTTTCCAGATGACACAGCCTGAACAATATAACCCGATGTATCGCCATGATACTTTAATCTCTCCAATACGTGAAAAATCATTTATACTCACCTCTTACTTACTATTGCTCAATTTTCTCATCTAGTCCATACTTTTGCATAAGCTCAGAAATTCTCAGCTTAGTGTATGGAATATCTATCTTTCCTAGCAAATAATCACGACTAAGGCTTACATACTCCTGCTCAAGGGCTAGATACAGTAAATCCACTCTATAAAAATCAATCGGGAGATACCCATCGTAATCTCTTTCTACCGCATTAACATCTGTAGCTGTCAACACTAGCTCCGAGATACCCAATTCCGTTGCTTTTCTGGCATACCCAAACAACTGGTCACGGTTTAGATTGCTCATTGGTCGGTTTTTGACCTCAATAGCAAATACGTCAGACATACCCATTAAGGAAGTGTACAGAACGTCTAATTCCGTATCTCCTGTGGAACTACGGTATTTATCCACAAAAGAATAACAATATGCCGCTTTCAGCAAAGCAGAGTCCTCTACCCATTTACTCTCGATGTCTATATTATTGCCTAGACTACCCTGAAAAACATAACTTGAAAACTGCGGAAACTCAAACAACATAGACGGAGTCTCCGAGTCTAAGCGGGTCAATGCCTCTAGTCTTTTATGTGCAGGCGAGCTTGCTGTACCCAAACACTTATTGACTACGTCCAAAGTTTTCTGCGAATCCGTGGAATTATAAGCATCTCTAGCTAAACCAGCCTCTCTCAATAGCTTACAGAAAGCTACAATATCCGCCTTCTTGATACCCTGTCGAGTGGCTAATGCGTCATACAAATTCGACAGCTCCTTCGACAGATTTATATCAGGCTTATTTAAGTTTGGAATTGAAACAATCTGCCCAGAGCTAGGCATTACAAATATATGCTGAGCCAACGAAACATACGTCAAAAGGTTCGAGAGCTTAGAGGAGTCATTTGAAATCTCCGATACAATACGCCTTAAACTAGCATTTTCGGCGTTCTTAAAGTTGTGCAAGCACGAATTAAGCGTATCACTCAGTACACTTGCTATATAAGTCAAACCTGTCTTATCCGCAAAAATCTCGTTGTAATGTAGATGCAGCCTGTACTTGTCAACAGAACTCAAATTCATCAGGCTCTGTTGTGTACCCTCACTAGAACTACCCCAAAGTAGCCTCTCACTGTACAATATCGGGCATAGGTCAAAGATAGTACCGCTACCTATTTCGTTACTTATCTTTCTGACACCATACTTAGTACTGCCTGTTATAACGATGACCTTTCTGTTTGCATACCCCTGTATACAAGAACTGAAAGTGTTACGCAGGCTATCTGGTATCTTGCACACTTCGTCCAGATAAATGCGGGTTATAGATGTTGTATCCCATTGTGCAAACCAATCTTTGATTTTCTGTGCAGTACCAAAATCAAGATTTCGTATATCAGCATAGACAGAATTTTCTGGAGCTAACTCATATAATTGTTGCAGTAAAACACTCTTGCCTGCTTTACGTACCCCTAGAATCGCTAAACACCCGTTCCTAGATGGAGATACTTGTCGCTGCGTCTCGATGATGTTTATCCACTCTGACACCGCATTGAAAGCATAACGCTTAGTATCATACCCAATCCAGCTCTCTCTTGTAGGCATATTTGTCGCTCCTTTCATCTTTTCTGCTGAACTTCTTTAAGGTGTACCCAAACTCATCGCTACCCTAATAGCTCTTCCATAATTTCCGATACACTCTTTGAAGAACCCATACACTCCCTGCCAGATAAGTTTCTCTTAACCAATCGCATATACTCCGCCTCTAAACCTAAAACTAATAGGTCACAACGATATATCTTAGTCGGTACATCAAGTTTGCCCGTTGTAAACTCCTCAGCATTAACCGTAGTGCTAGTGAGTGCTAATTCATCTAACCCTAAACGGTTAGCTAATTTGACATACCCAGCTATTCTTATATTGGAAATACTTTCTCTTGGTCGCCACTTGGACTCGACACCACAAACCCTAGACGAACTCAAAGAGCGTACAGTATATAATGCATCAAGCTCATCTCCTGGTGAACCAATCTCACCAAGCTGATTGGGTGTTCTATACTTATCGGCAAAGGTGTAGCACTTGTTCAACTTATATAGAACCAAGTTCTCAAACCACATACCCAAATGCTTTTCACTCAACAAATCATCTGTAATACCAAAATGACTTATGAACCAAGGATACGCAAATACTATCGCTGGTATATCAGTGTCAATCTGCGGTATATGGACAAGTCCCTTGTACGTCAATTCGTTAGAAATCTCGTCAGAAGTTACCACACTCAATGGCAAAGCCAACCCTGATGCGGTGAGTACCCCACATAACTCAGTAAGCATACTCCTGACCTCTTTATCACTGCATATACGGCGTAACAAAACATAACTATCTCCGAGGGCTTTTCTAATCTCTTTCTCCAAAGATGGTATCTGACAGAATGAACCGTTCTTACACTTGAAAACATACTGACAAAGCACAATATATGCAAGTAAATTATTTAAAGTCTGATTATCGATACCCCTCAAACAAGAAAAATGAGAACGGTACGAGTCCAATGTATCTGTAACTGTTCCAGATAGAAAACTCAATGGCTGCACAGCTAAACTCTCAGTCACAATTCCACCTTTACGCAAATACTCCTCGAATAAAGATATAGTCGAGTTTGAAACTTCACTCTCGGGATTAACCACTGAACTACCTGAGCTCCAAGCCAAACTCTCTGCATACATAATAGGCACTAACTCTACATCAATACCCCTACATATCTTCGCAGATAATGCCGATACAACTGCCTGTGTGCTACCCGTTATTATGAATGTCATGTGGGGTACATAATCCTTAACTGCTTTTACGAAATCTGCCTCGTACTCTTTATCTATCTTACATACCTCGTCAAGCAGAATTCGTGTTTTTCCCTTCGCCTTACAGGCGGCGAAATATTCCTCAAATTTGCTGTCTCTTATTGAAACACTTAAATCTAAATACTCAGATACATCTGGAGCGGTATCATATAACTGCTTTAGCAAAGTTGTTTTACCTATGCTACGAGTACCCAAGATTGCTATTACTGCAATATCATTTATTACAGTCCTGTTCACTAAAGATACATCTCGTGCCTCGAGGAAAGCAGATAGCGGTTCAAATATGAACCTCTTTGTTTCTATACTGGAAAGCCTTTGTGTACCCACTTTAATCGCTCCTTTCATTTAATCTATTATAACATTTTTCTTAGTGAAAATCAATAACTTATCAGGTAGTTAGAACCAACCTGGAACTGAAAAATTGTACCTCATTGTGATTATTCTATTGTCTCTAACAAACTCACCTATGTAGTTAGGTGTGATACCCAAGCCTAATGGTACTCGTGCCATTATTAAATAAGTGTTATCGAGGTCTTGAGATATGTGCTCGACTACTTCAGCACTCAACATATCAGCTCTATCTATTATAATTAACTTATCTGAGAGGGAAGTTAAATCCCTCAATGAGTCTACACCTCTTTCAAATACGACTACATCTGGATGAGGATTTCCGTTTCTTATCAGATTGCACATATATGTCTTACCTGTTGCGGCTGCACCTCTAACTACATTTATTCTACCCCTGAGCTGTATATCAAAGGTTACCACTTCTCCTGATGATACTATCAGATGTCTCGTTTTCTTATCGTAACTTATCATACTTTCAAATCCTCTCTTTAAAGAAAAGAGAGCGAACTCTTTGAAAGAAATCGCTCTCATTGTTGATACATTTAATCTGAGGTAGATATGGCTAACTCATTGTGAATTAAAGGGTAATTATCTCGCCGTTAGGATAAACCATATATGGGTAATCATACCCCAAACCGAATGGGTCACCCCACATTTGAGTACCTGTACCATAAGTGTTTCCACCTGGAGTCTTATTGTCCGCTATCGTTCCATGATGATGCCCGTTCTCATCGTCCCAGTCCCAGACATCACCGCCGCCAGCACCTCCGCCGTTGTTATTGGAGCTACCTCCTCCATTATTGTTGCTAGAGCCACCGCCATTGTTATTTGAGTTGCCTCCGTTGCCTCCATTATTGGAGCTACCACCGTTATTGGAGCTTCCTCCACCATTGTTGCTAGAGCCACCGTTGCCTCCGTTGCTCCAGTTATTGTTATCAGAGTTGCCACCATTGTTGTTGCTGTAGTTATCTCCGCCATTGTTATAGTTGTTATTATTGTCAGAGGTCTCCTCAACCTTCTCGTCCTTCTTTTCCTCTGGCTTTTTCTTGATAACAAGCTTTGATGTGGCAGTCACTTCGTTACCACTGCTGTCCTTAGCCTTGTAGGTGATAGTGTATTTTCCAGCCTTGTAATCAGACTTCTTTGCCTTGCCGTCAAGCTCCGCTGTGAACTCTACACTCTCATCGTAGTTATCCTTCACGGATACCCCTTTCTTGAAATCAGGGAGCTTGCCACCCTCCGTTATTTCATACTTCTCCTTGATACCCGTAAATTTAGGTTTCTCACTGTCTACTACCGTTACTGTGATGTTCCAGAGTTCTTCCTCACCTGTGGCAAGCTTGATGTTAAGTGAAATGCTCTGTACGCCCAATTTGTCAAGTGCTATCTTCTCTTCGCCGCTGGCAAATGCAGCTGTGTCTATCTTATCATCGCTCAGTTTAGCAGCAAGTTCAGCTGCGGTCATTTCGCTGCCTGCCTCAAGCTCACATTCAAACA
>ERZ772867.3430-NODE-3430-length-13249-cov-6.139382_pt1 | contig 13249 bp, 10 predicted proteins | sample MGYA00511341_ERZ772867 | MGnify/ENA primary metagenome ERZ772867 (study PRJEB29015, sample SAMEA2737707) | human gut metagenome | biome: human gut; feature: human-associated habitat; material: faeces | place: China | collected 2012 ... | reverse complement strand
CGGGATCGGCCTGCTCCTGGCCAACGTGAAGCTGCAGGGTCTCAAATTTATAGTTAGACATAGTAATTAACCTCTCTATCTGTACTTAAAGTATAATTCTGGCGCATAAAAAATCCCGGTCACTGACACCATTTCAGTGCACCGGGCAAAAAATCCGGGTTTAGCGCTTTGGCAGCTTTGCCATCACATTCGCACACACATTCGGTCTGCAGAGGGCAATGCACAGCGCTCGGTCCCATATTCTGCCCGGGTGGTGTACATTCGCCCACAACGGAAGTTCGCATGGAGCAGGTTTTTCCAGATCAGCGTCATTTTGATGCCCTCCTTTCAACGATTTTCCCAATCCTCTACGACCCCGGGAAACTTGATCTCAATTTCCCACTAGGTTGGTGGATTTGTTGTCTGGATTATATCCCTATTTACCCAGATTGTCAATAGGTTTATTGCAAAAAAGTTGGAAATTTTGAAATCGTTGACGGCTGGCCCCCGGTGCTGTATACTAAGTCTATTCTTTATTCTTGTAAAGGAGGGCGGGCAGATGAGCATTGGGCCAAGTATGCCGCTGCGGCTGGAAAAGCCGGAGGGCATCGACCTTGCACAGGCGGCGCGGTACTTTGGAGCCCGGGGCGGCGCGGACGCGGCCACCCAGGCACTGCTGGAAAAATGCGCCGTGCCGCTGCTGGCGGCAGCCACGCCCCGGGCAGTCTGGCTGGAGGCCGACCCCGATAGCCTGACAGCGGCGGGGATCCTAGCGGGGGAAGATGTGGCAAAGCATCTGGAAGGCTGCACCGCCGCCCTGCTGCTGGCCGTGACGCTTGGCCCCGGTGTGGATGCCCAGATCCGCCGGGCCGGTGTGGGCGATATCGCCGCCGGTGTGGCATCGGATGCGCTGGGCTCCGCGCTGGCCGAACAGGCTGCCGAGGCCGCTGAGGCTGAGCTGCGCCAGTGGGCCGCCCGGCAGGGAAAGTATCTGACGGGGCGCTATTCCCCGGGCTACGGGGACTGGCCCCTTGCCGTGCAGCCGCTGTTGGCAGCCGCGCTGGACACCGCCCGCCGCGCCGGGCTCTGTGTCACGGAAAACAACCTGATGACCCCCCGCAAGAGCATCACGGCCATTCTGGGGGTCAGCGATCACCCGGTCCGGGGTCATCTGGCGGGGTGCGGGCACTGCGTGCTCCGCACCCGGTGCGAATATAGAAAGAGGGGGATCACCTGTGCAAGCGAATGAACTGTTTGACCGGCCCAATACCATCCTGCTGGATGGCGGTATGGGCACCATGCTGCAGGCAGCGGGCCTGAAACTGGGTGCCCGCCCCGAGGAGCTGAACATCACCGACCCGGCGCTCATCGAGAGCATCCATGCCCGGTATGCCGCCGCAGGCAGCCGCATCATCAATGCCAATACCTTTGGCGCTTCCGCCCACAAGCTGGCAGACAGCGAGTACACGCTGGAGAAGATCATTGCAGCGGGTATTGCCAACTGCAAACGGGCCTGTGCCCCTTACGGTGCACTGGCCGCGCTGGATGTGGGGCCGCTGGGGGAGCTGCTGGAACCCAACGGCACCCTTGCGTTTGAGGATGCCGTGGCAGAGTATGGCCGCATCGTCCGGGCGGGCGTGGCCGCCGGGGCTGACCTCGTGTTCCTTGAGACCTTTACCGATCTGTATGAGCTGAAGGCCGCCCTGCTGGCCGTCAAGGAGAACAGCAGCCTGCCCGTGCTGGCCAGCATGAGCTTTGAAGCAGGCGGCCGCACCTTTACCGGCTGCACGGTCGAGAGCTTTGCCGCCACCGCCCGGGGCCTGGGGGCCGATGCCGTGGGGATCAACTGCTCTCTTGGCCCCAAGGAGATCTTCCCCATGGCAAAGCGGCTGACCGAGGCCCTGCCCGGCAGCTTCCCGGTGTTCGTCAAGCCCAACGCGGGCCTGCCCCGCGCCGATGGCTCGGGCTACGATATCACCCCGCAGCTCTACGCCATGCAGATGAAGCCTTACCGGGAGCTGGGTCTGTTTGCTGCAGGCGGCTGCTGCGGCACCACCCCGGAGTTCATCCAGCTGCTGAACGGCGTGTTTGCCGATTGCAGGCCGGGCCGCCCCGACCACCCCATGAAGTCGGTGGTGTGCAGCCCCATGGACTGCGTGAATGTGGACGGCATCACGGTGGTGGGGGAGCGCATCAATCCCACCGGCAAAAAGCGGTTCCAGCAGGCCCTGCGGGAAGGGGATATGAACTATGTGCTGGAACAGGCCGTGAGCCAGACCGAGGCCGGGGCCCAGATCCTGGATGTGAACGTGGGTGCGCCCGGCGTGGATGAGCCTGCCCTGATGGAACAGGTGGTCAAGGCCCTGCAGAGCGTGGTCAGCCTGCCGTTGCAGCTGGATTCCTCCCATGCCGAGGCGCTGGAACGGGGCCTGCGGGTCTACAACGGCAAGCCCATCGTCAACTCGGTGAACGGCGAGGCGGAAAAGCTGAACACCATTCTGCCCCTGTGCAAAAAGTACGGCGCGGCGGTGGTCGGCCTTGCCATTGATGAGCGGGGCATCCTGCCCAAAGCCGAGGACCGCGTGGCCATTGCCCGCCGCATCCGGGACGCGGCACTGGCGGCAGGCATCCCGCAGGAGGATATCTATATCGACTGCCTGACCCTGACGGCCAGCGCCCAGCAGGAGGATGTGCTTGCCACGGTGCAGGCCCTTCACGCCTGCAAGGAGGAGCTGGGGGTGCGCACCATTCTGGGCGTGTCCAACATCAGCTTTGGTCTGCCCTGCCGCTCCTACCTGAACACCACCTTCCTCACCATGGCCATGTATGCCGGGCTTGACCTTGCCATTATGAACCCCTCCAGCGAGGAGATGATGGCGGCGGTCTACGCTTACAACGTTCTGACCAACCGGGACAGGCAGAGCACGAAGTACATTGAGCGGTATGCCAACCGGGTGCCCGCCTCCGCCGCACTGGTGCAGGCCGTGCAGAATGCCCAGACCGCCCCGGCAGCAGGCGAAACGCCGGAGGCCGCCGGCCCCTATGCCCCTTTGATGAAGGCGGTGGAAAAGGGCTTGAAGGGCGAGGCAGCTGCCCGCACCCGGGCGCTGCTGGAGGAAAAGGAGCCGCTGGAGCTGGTGGACGAAGCCCTCATTCCGGCGCTGGATATCGTGGGTGCAAAGTATGAAAAGGGCACCCTCTTCCTGCCGCAGCTGCTGCAGGCGGCCACCGCCGCGCAGGGGGCTTTTGAGGAGATCAAGACCGCCATTGCCCAAAAGGGCGAGGGCAGCGCCAGCAAGGGACGCATCGTCATTGCCACCGTCAAGGGCGATGTCCACGACATCGGCAAGAACATCGTCCGGGTCATCCTGGAGAATTATGGCTTTGAGGTCATCGACCTGGGCCGTGACGTGCCGGTGGAAACGGTCGTGAATACCGTCCGGGAGAAGGATGTGCATCTGGTGGGGCTTTCCGCTCTGATGACCACCACCCTCAAGAGCATGGAGGAGACCATCCGGGCCCTGCACGATGCCAAGCTGGACTGTAAGATCATGGTGGGCGGCGCTGTGCTGACCCCCGAATATGCAAAAAAGATCGGTGCCGACTGGTACGCCAAGGATGCCAAGCAGAGTGCCGATATTGCCAAGGAGTTCTTTGGCGTATAACCAAACAAACAAGAATGGAGCACCGCATCTGTTAACTGTTTATAAAACGGGTTACGAGAAGCAAGTAGCAAAAAGAACACGGCTTATCAAGGTTAAAATAAACGGTTGCACCCGACCTTGGCAAGCAGTGTTCTTTCTGTTTCGAGGAAAACAGGAGGGAAATTCCAAAAGCGAAGGCTGTTTAAAAAGATGATACTATCTCTTCAAAACTTCTTGCCTACAACCAAAATTATCTGATATTTGACTTTTACGCAAACAAAATTCACTAAGATGATATTGCACTTAGGTGAACAATTTGTGGGAAAGCTCTTGATTACTACACACCTTCAAATTACTTGCCTGCAACGTCAATAAATCCATGGACATATACTCGGTGATAAAAGGTATACTCCATGAGTTATCTGGAATTTCGGCAGTAAATGCCAAGACAAGCCGACGGTTCTCTGAATAGGTGTAGGGCAATAGGTAATTATATTGATGAACTTGTCCAATAGCATATCGAAGTCGTGCGATAAAATTAGAGGGTGTAATACTTTTAACCTCGATAAGATACTCATATCCCGAATATCTTGCGCACAAATCAACAGTTTTAGGATCAGAAAATACACTTGCACCATTTGCAACACATCGCTGTGCAATCAAATTTACCATGCTATCATGGAGATTGTGACCTTTTTGAGATTTTCTGTAGTCATATTCGGAAACAATTTGACGACGCTTTTCGGATATATCGGGGTGCTGAATTTCTGTAAATGGTTGCAAATTAACATTTCGCGCCGCAGACAGTTGAGCATCATCATCCAAATCGGGCTGTCCATGTATTATGGTTTGATTAGAACTGGTCTTAGTACTAGGTATAAGGGAAATTGAGAGATCAATATTTCCATAGTAAGCAAACCAATCCCATTTGTAGGTAGTTCCGACAGGCATCCAGAAAGTATTAGGATTTGAAAGTGTTTGACATATATCCCACAATTTATCTAAATTATCTATGGAGTAAGTTGAGAGACAAAGTCTTCTGTTGGTAAGATTAAATAGAGGAGTCGTGCTCAATAACTTCATCCAATCCTGCATGTTCCGCCGCGCTCTTGCTAATGGTTCATAGGAAAAAGTTCCTGCTCGGCTTGAAACGATTGCAGTGGTACAAGCTCTTGCATCACTATTTTTTGTTGCACGGACAAGATATCTTTGCATTTCGTCCACAGATACACTTGGATCGGCACCTAGTTGGTAAAGTTGCATTAAAACTGTCCAAATCAGAACGGCAGGGCGTATTTGTATGCCATTTGATGCTTGCATATGAGCTACAGATTCATAATTAAAAGTACCCTTGGGAAAACTGTTTTTCAAAGAAGGGCTAATTTGTGTTTTATGTCCATTGGGATATTGGTACTTAAATAACTGGAGTGTTAACAATTCCTCGAATGAAATAGTTCCATCAATAAATGCAACAGATACAGGTGTTAGTAGTACCTCGTTGGAAACTGCCGTAGAGAAAATTAGACCAAGTTCGCTCAATATCTGCTGATAATCTCGCCATGCATCTATATGCTGTGAATCTGTACGGAAATTTGCTGTAAGGATTCCATTATCAACCAGATTGGAATTGATTGTAGTAGGATCTACTCTTTTCCCAGCGCACAAAGAACAAGCTTCGAGCAAACCTCTCAAAACGCTCTCTGAAATAACTCCTGCATGCTGTGTTATTGGCCAAGTAAGACCATCATACGGAATTTCAGGGTACATATTATCGCTCCAATACTTCTCTGATTTTCATAGCAAGTTCATATGCCATTAAAGGCGGAACGGCGTTGCCGACCTGTCTATATTGCTCTGTGGAAGAACCGGAAAATTTATACCAATCAGGAAAACTTTGCAAACGAGCAGCTTCTCTAACTGTAATCACCCGTGGTTCATAAGGATGGATATGGGGGCGACCTCCGCCGGCAGAAGATCCAACAAGTACTGTGCCAGAAGGACGCTCGGGATCAATTCGATCGGTATGATCGACTCGATCTCTTTCGCCAGGAAGAATTTTTTCATATCTGCTACGCACACGTTCGCCATGTATTCGGATATCGTGATTCGGTAATCCATTCACATTTTCTAACGCATATTTGCTTGGCATGGATGTCGTTAACCCTTCACTAAAAGCTCCTGTTGGAACTTTAGGGAACGAGAAACTGTCGATTTTTAAATCTGGGCGAAAACCTACGATAAAAACACGCTCTCTGGATTGAGGAATACCAAACTGCATAGCGTTAAGTCGAGTTTTAAAAAGGGTATATCCTGTGGTTTCTTTTGCAAATTCAAACAGATTTTTGAAATCCTGTCCTTTATTTACAGTAAGTATTCCGGGAACATTTTCGAAAATGAATGCTTTAGGTCTAACCCCAGCGATAAGTTTGAAGTATTTAATCGTTAATTTTCCACGTGGATCCTCAAGCGCTTTACGTTGACCAAGAATACTAAATGATTGACATGGGGGACCAGCTACCATTAAATCGACATCTGTGGTGCCAGATATATGCAGGATTTCATCAGCAGTTAATTCAGTGGCATCTTTTGTATATGTTTTTACATGAGGTAAATTTTGCTTTATCGTATCCACATATACAGGGATTAAGTCACTCACAAACAAGGATTTGAACCCGGCCAAATTAACACCTAAATCTAAGCCGCCGCCACCACTGAATAGACTGATTGCGGTAAATTTATATTGAATATCCGGAGTAAAAGAATTTAATCTTTTCAAGTAAGGGTTGGTATTTGAGCAATTACTGTTAAGTTCCATTTATATTTCTCCATATGTAGTTGTTTCTGCTAAATATTGGCACGCATAGGGTGTTTGCTCTCCCGATATTTTGTTGGAGCACATTTGCAATATTCCGCTCCTTTGATATCCAATAGGCACTCTGCAAAGTGCGCATTACAATAACTTTGTCGTTCTCGGGTAGTTCACCATCGAAAAAACGCAGACATACCGGTGACCAATTCTTTGATATCTCACGAATCGGTATAGATGTGGATTTGCCGTGTACAAAGAATAAACCTTTCATCTTTGGAAAGTGAAAAATTTATTTTCGTATCCAAGTATAAAGGTAAGAGTGACGTAAATGTTGAACCGCTTTGGATAGTGTCCATTCACTTTACAATTGTGAATCATCTGCAGAGACAGACCGCACAATTGCCAAATTTGTCTGTGATGGATTCTTTTCATTTCGCAACAGCCTTACCTGTTCTCCAAACTTTCTATAGAAGGCCCCATCTGTAAAATAAATTGACGGCTACTTTACCACAATCTATTGGTGAGGAAACCTCATATGCATATAATCCGATTTTGCAAATATATTGGCGATGCTACATTTTTTGTGCTTGCTTTTACTTCTTGATCCAGTTGTCTACTGTACTCACCAGAGCCCTGCCCCGGCGGCCCAGGAGCTTGGGCAGGAGCATCCGGGCCATGGCCCAGACACCTGCAAAGTTGAACAGGATGATGGCGGCGGTCAGGAGGCCTGTCCACAGGCCGTAGAGCGGAGGCTCGGCCAGCAGGAGCAGGGCTTCGCCCGCCAGCACGCCGAAGTTCAGCGCCACCCGGCCCGGGTGGATGGACATGCCGATCATGTTGTGGGCATCCAGCGCACGCAGCACGAACACAATGCCCAGACCGAAGAAGGAAGCCACCGTTGCGCCGATGGGCCCCCACCACTTGATGAAGAAGTAGTTCATAATGCAGTTGCTCACGGCACCGGCCAGCATGGTCCACAGGCTGTGGGTGGACTTTTTGTTGACAACGTATGCGCTGTTGAGGAACTGGTTGAAGCAGCTGCAGGTGGAAGCCAGCGTCAGGAAGGGCACAAAGTGCCAGGCGTAGTAGTAGTTGGCCTTCATCACGTGCATGACCGGGCGGCAGAGCCAGATGATGCCTGCCGCACAGCAGAACAGCACCGAGGAATAGGTGCGGAAGATCTTGGTAAAGAACCGGGCGCGGCCCTCCTCCTCGGTCACGGCGGAGAGCTGCCAGGCATCGTAGAAGATCAGGCCCAGCGTGGTCAGGATGGTAGGCAGGAAGTAGCCGGTGGAAAGCAGGCCGCTCCAGGCGTCACCGCTGTGGCCGTCCAGCCCGCCGCACATCTCGCGCACGAAGAACAGGTCCGATGCGTTGATGACCCAGAAACTGATCTGGGCCGGGATCATGGGCAGGGAAAAGCGGAGCATCTGCTGCCAGAGATCCCGGTTCAGGCCCTTGAGCTCCACATAGTTCCACAGCCTGCCGGTGATGCTGAGGAAGAGCACGCTGACCAGGTCACCGCTGATGATGGCCAGCAGGTAGCCGTTGGCACCCCAGTGGAAGCCCACAAGGTAGAGCACATAGAACATCAGGGTGGCAAAGGTGCACAGGATGCCGTCCACGGCCACCAGCTTGTTCCACTGGCGGCTGCGCACGAACTGGGTGCAGAGGGTGCGCAGGCAGCTCATCAGGACGTAGATGTAGATGAGAAGACCGTACTGCGCCATATCGGGCAGGAACTGCGCCACAGGCCAGCAGAGGATCAGGATGCCGAAGCCTCCCAGAATGGTCAGCAGGCCGTTGGTGAACACCTGCTTTTCGCTGTTGCCCTTGTCCAGGCCAAAGCGGATGATGGCGTTGGACATGCCCATCGAGACAAAGGGGATGAGCAGGTTTGCGTACTGGCTCAGGATCTTCGCCAGGCCCAGATCGGCGATCTCGGCCATGGCGTAGGTCAGGAACGGCTGCACCAAAAGGGTCAGCAGCTTAGACGAAAAGCTCGAAATGGCAAAGATAATGGTGTTTCCGGCCAGCTTTGAATATTTGTCGCCGCCGGAGGTCTTTTTTTCACTTTCCAAGGGTCGAACCCCTCCTGTTGATTTTTATCACAAGGTTTATTTCAATAAAGCCCGCCGTTCTTTCCAGTCCGGCAGCAGCTTTTCCACCTCGGCCCAGAAGGCCGGGCTGTGGTTGGGCTGCAGGAAGTGGCAGTACTCGTGCACCACCACGTAGATCTGTGCGGCGGGCGGCATATTGTAGAGCTGCAATGCAAAGGTGATCTGCCGCCGTTTCATGTAGCATACGCCCCACCTGCTGGTCATGTCCCGCACCTTGATGGTGGGCTTCTGCCCGCCCAGCACCCCGGCAAAGGCAGGGTAGACCTTGTCGCTCATGGCGGTAAAACAGGCCAGTGCCTCGGCCTGGGAAGGCAGGGGCTGGTCATTCCGGGCGTTCCGCCGCAGCTGGCGGGAGACCGCCTCCCGGATCCACTGGGCCTGCTCTGTCACAAAGGCATCGGCAAAGCCCACCGTGTAGGACCACGGGATGCTCACGGCCACGGTGCCGTCCCGCCGGATGTGCAGGTTGAGCCGCTTGACCTTTTTGCGGGTCAGCTCATAGGGGATGCCAGCGGCGGTGTGCCGGGTCACTTCCGGCTTGCGCTGCGGCATTTCAGCCAGTCCTCCACGGGCAGCTGGGCCAGGACCACCGCTGCAAAGATGAGGGTGCAGCCAAAGACCTCCCGCATGGAAAGGCTCTGGTGGAGCAGCAGCCAGCCGCCTAGCGCGCTGAACACGCTTTCCAGACACATGATGAGGCTTGCAATGGCGGGGTTCACGTCCCGCTGGCCCAGGATCTGCAGGGTATAGGCCACGCCGCTGGACATTACGCCACAGTAGGCCAGCGGGAGCCAGTTGGCCCCGAACTCGGCCAGGGTGGGAGCCTCGAACAGCAAGGCGGCAGCGGTGCTCTCCACAGCCACCACAAAGAACTGCAGCAGGCTCAGGCGGACACCGTCTACCTGCGGGGCAAAGTGGTCCACCGTCATGATCTGAAAGCTGAACAGCACGGCGCAGGAAAGCAGGATCCAATCGCTGGCCTCAATGCCGCCAAAGCCGTTTTTCATGCAGAGCAGGTAGAGCCCGCCCACGGCGATGACCATGCTCAGCCAGAGCCGGGCACTGCCCCGCCGCCCCAGAAACAGCCCGAACACCGGCACCAGCACCACATACATGGCGGTCAGGAAACCAGCCTTGGCCGTGGAAGGGTTGAGCGTGATGCCGATCTGCTGGGCAGCGGAGGCCGCAAACAGCAAAGTGCCGCAGCAAAGCCCCGCCGTCAGCAGCAGTCTGCGGTCGGCAGGGGCTTTGGGCCAGCCATAGGCTGCGCCGTGCCTGCGGTGGAGGGCATCGAAGGCGCGGACGGTGGGCAGCAGCACCAGCACCGCCAGCCAGCTGCGCCCGGCCAAAAAAGAATAAGCCCCCATGCCGGAGCCTGCGCTCTGGGCCACGAACGCCGTGCCCCAGATAAAGGCGCAGAGCATCAGCATGAGAGAGTGCTTCGTTTGTGTGTTCATCTTAGCCGATGCCCTCCACTTTCATCAGACCGTAGAGGTAGTAACGGCTGGAATCGTAGGAAATGGTAACGCGGTAGCTTGCGTTGGGGTCAAGGTTGCCGATGTCGCAGTGGTAGTTCTGGCCGTCGGCGGTGAAATAGAAGGTGGTGTTGTCCACATACTGCGCGCCGCCGTCCACCTTTTTCCAGAGGGAGACCTTGAACTTCTGGGCACCGCCGTCGGTGGTGCCGCAGCCGTAAATGCTCAGCAGGCCGCTGGGCACGGTGAAGTATTCGGTCTGGCGGCTCCAGATGCCGTTGAACACGATGTTCAGCGCCCCGTTGGCCCGGGCTGTGGCATATTTGGCCGTGGTGTCGGCAATGCCATCGATCACCAGTGGGTCAGAGCTGAGCACGGCCCACTGGGTGGTGTCATCCTCCTGCACCTCGTTGGAAGACCCGAACACCTTTTGGGCAATGCTCTTGCAGCCGCTCAGGACGACAACGGCCAGCACAGCTGCCAGCGCAAAGGCAAGGATTCGTTTTGTTTTACTCATGTTTTTCTATCCTCAAAAACAGCAGGTGAAAAATGCAATATTTTTGCATGATACCATAGTATACCGCATTTTTTTCCTGCTTACAAGGGATTTTCTGCGTCTTAACCGTCCAATGCCGTCAGAGCGGCACGTTCGGCGGCGGCAAGGCCGCTTTCGTCGGAGCGGAACAGGGAGCCATAGCGGTAGAGCGCCCAGCCCCCGGCACCGGCGCTGCGCAGGTCGGTCACCTGCCGGGCCAGCGCGCTGCCGGTGCACCACTGGCTGACGCTGTCGGCGTTGGCTCCACCGTCTCCCACACCGACCCGGTAGGCTCCCAGCCCGAAATAGAGGGCCGTGCTCTCTGCCCGGGGCAGGGCCAGCCATTCGGCGGTGATATTCTCAAAGGCAAAGCGGGTGCTGCCGGAGGAGAGGGTATAGTCGTAGCCCCAGTAGATCTGGGGGCAGAGGTAATCCACAACGGCATCCGCACCGGAGGCCGTCAGCCAGACGGAGAGATCGGTGTACTGCTCGTTCCGGTCGTTGTCCGGGTTGCCCTGGGGACTGACCCCGAACCGCAGGGTCGGGTCGGCAGCCTTGACGGCATCGTGGGCGGCTTTGACCAGCCGGGTCACGTTGGTACGCCGCCATGCGGTCAGGTCGGTTTCTCCACTGGCTGCAAACTGCGCCGCATCAATGGAAGAATCGGTGGTGGGGTAGAAGTAGTCGTCAAAGTGGATGCCGTCCACGGCGTAGTTCTGTACCAGCTCTGCCACGCCCTGCACCACATAGTCGGCAGCCTCCGGAATGGCGGGGTTCAGGTAGGCCCCCTCGTTCACGGTGCAGACCCACTCCGGGTGGGCGTTCAGCAGGCTGCTTTCTGCAAGGACGGGGGGCATAGAGGCCGAACTCCTGAGCCGGTAGGGATTGACCCAGGCCTCCAGCGATAGCCCCCGGGCGTGGGCCTCGGTCAGCAGCACGTCCAGCGGGTCGAAGCCCGGGTCCTGCCCCTGCACGCCGGTGCACAGGTGGCTCCACGGAAAGAGGCTGCTCCGGTAAAGCGCATCCCCGAAGGGCCGCACCTGCGCAATGACGGTGTTCAGCCCAAGGGACAGGCAGTTGTCCATCAGCGCGGCGGCATCGGCCCGGAACGCGGCTTCTGAGGAAAAGTCCATCTCTGCAAATTCGAGATAGCTCACCCACACCGCCCGCCACTCGCCGCTGGGCAGGGCGGGGTTGGGGGCAGCCTGTGGCGATGGCGCAGGCTCCGCGTTGTTTCCTGCCGGGATAGAACGCAGCAGATAATACGTCAGGGCGGCAGATACAGATCCGCCCAGTCCGATCAGGAAGGCGCGGCGGCCAACCCGGCGCTTGCGGCGCCGGTTCCGCCGCCGCTGGGTCATGCGTCTTCCTCCTGCATCTTGTACAGGCTCAGTGCCGCCCAGCCCCGGGCGCAGGCCAGCAGCACCCAGAGCAGATTGGCCCAGAAGCTCAGGCCCGCCATGCCGCCGTAGACCGTGAGCAGGACAAAGAGCAGGTGGAACGCCTCAGCGGCACCCACCAGCTGCAGCTGGCGCTGGATGGGCCTGCCCTTCTGGTACTCCAGTGCCAGCAGGGCGGGCCAGACCAGTGCGGAGAATAAGTAGGCTGCCCAGCCGCTCAGCACATAGCTGAGCATGAGCAGGACAAAGATCAGGAAATAGCTGCGCTTGTCCTTGGGGTCAGAGCCTTTTTCAGCGGCCAGAAACAGAATGGTGATGCCGGTGATGCAGAACGCGACCATCTCCAGAAAAGAAAAATCCATGCCGCCCAGCACGGCAAAGCCGTTGAGCATGGATGCCGCTGCCGCGCACAGCAGGAAGAAATACCAGGTCTTATGGGTGAATTTGAGCTTCATAGGGGAAGTCCTCCAGCAAAAATTTGGATTGTTTCAAATATTATAACACAATTTTCCGCAGGTTGTGTTACAATAAGGAAAACATGATTCAAAATCTGCGGAGGGACCCATGAACGTTGTATTCTCACTCATCCTGCTGGCGGCCGCCCTGGGCTGCATCGTTTTTCTGCTCACCCGGCGGGAAAACGCCCGCCGCAGCCAGTATGGCCCCAGCGGCCTTTCCGAATTCCGCACCGACCTGCCGCTGGACGACTGCTTCGACCGGCTGGACCAGCACAGCCCGGACGACGAGTTCGCCTACGAGTGCCGCCGGGAAAACGATGGCGGTTTCCTGCTCCATCTGACCCTGCACCAGCCAACCCAGCAGCCGCTGGACACCCTGTATACCCTCCGGCTTGACCCCGGGCGGCAGACCATCGCTACCCTGATCTTCATCCGGGAGGCCTTTGGCTACAAGGAGCCGCTTTTTCCGCAGGAAATGTTGGACAAGTTTATGCAGCAGAAGCTGGAAGCCCACCGCACAAAATAATTTTGCCCGAAACGCTTTTCATTTCGCGCGTTTTTTGTTATACTTACTTGTGCGCCCGGCAAACCGGGCAATGGGGGCTAGTAGCTCAGTTGGTCAGAGCTGGCGGCTCATAACCGCTTGGTCCCGGGTTCAAGTCCTGGCTGGCCCATACAAAAAAGACACCTGTTCAGGTGTCTTTTTTGCTTTGGAGCAGAAAAATCGGATTTTTTTGCAAAAAACACTTGCAAAGAAGGAATTCCTGTGATAAAATAATTGAGCTGTGATTGTGCTGCTATAGCTCAGTTGGTAGAGCGCATCCTTGGT
>ERZ772867.3409-NODE-3409-length-13342-cov-5.218710_pt1 | contig 13342 bp, 13 predicted proteins | sample MGYA00511341_ERZ772867 | MGnify/ENA primary metagenome ERZ772867 (study PRJEB29015, sample SAMEA2737707) | human gut metagenome | biome: human gut; feature: human-associated habitat; material: faeces | place: China | collected 2012 ... | reverse complement strand
GATTCGTCCGGCAGGCGCTTCATGCCGCTGGGGTTGGGGGGCGTGGCGGGCAGGGTGAACACGAACTGACACCACTCGCCCTGCTGGCTCTCCACACGAATCTGGCCTCCGGAAAGGTTGACCAGCACCTTGCAGATATTCAGGCCAAGACCGGCCCCCCGGGCGTGCAGGCCGCGGGACCTGTCCTCTTTGTAGAAGCGCTGGAACACATAGGGCAGCGCCTCGGGGCTGATGCCCTGACCGGAATTCCAGATCGAGATCTCCACCTCGGGGCCCAGCTTCTCCACATGGAACTTGATGGTGCCGCCCGCCGGGGTAAACTTGATGGCATTGTCCAGAATGTTATAAGCCACCTGATGGATGAGGTCGGGGTCCGCGTAGACCAGCACCTTTTCATCCATGGTCAGGCCTTCCAGATCGATCATGCCGTCATTGATGCGCTGCTCCGCCGAAAGGGCCACACCGGTGAGCGTCTCCCAGATGTTGAACATCCGGGCGTTCACCTGATACTCGCCGCTTTCCAGCTTGGAGAGATCGAGCATGTTCTGGATGAGCCGGGCCAGGCGGCCGGTCTCCTCGCTGACCAGCTGCAGGTAGTGGTTCTGCATATCGGGCGGGATGGTGCCGTCCAGAATGCCGTCCACAAAGCCCTTGATGGTGGTCATGGGGGTGCGCAGCTCGTGGGCGATGTTGCCCATGAACTGGCCGCGGGAATTGTCGTTGGACTGAATGTTCTCCGCCATCTGGTTGAAGGTGCGGGCCAGATCCACCACTTCACCCTCACCTTCCACGCCCTCGACACGGACAGAGAAGTCCCCGCCGCCAAACCGCTGGGCGGCATCGGTGATCTTCTGGAGCGGGTCGGTCAGCTTCCGCATCAGGAAGGAGGTCAGCACGCTGGCGCAGAGCAGCATGACGCAGGCCGAGAAGAAGAAGTTCGACCAGAACTCCTCCTTGAAGTCGGTCAGCCGCGCACCGGAGGAGCAGAGGAAGAGATAGCCGCTGTTGTTGCCCCGGGCATCCTGCATGTGCCGCACCGAGACATAGCTCTTCTCGGTCAGCACACCGTCCAGCGTGCTCAGGGTGTGGTAGGGCTGATCCCCGGCAACTTTTTCCATAAGCTCCGGCCCCACAACATCTGTTCCCACCATCTCGGGGTTGGAGGCAATGAGGACCCTGCCCTCTTCATCGGTGAAAAAGAGGTAAGCCTCGGCGCTCTCGCCGATGATCTCCAGCTTGGTGTTCAGGGCATCCAGCTCGGCCCCCTTGGGCAGAGCCGCCTGCTGCACGATATAATCCGCCGCGCGCTGGGTCACATCCGCCACGCTGTCCAGCGTGTCGTACCGCTCCTGGGCAAAATAGCGGCTGAACAGCAGCCACTCGGAACAGCCCAGCACCGCCGTGCCCAGCACCAGCAGGGTGGCCACCATCGAAAAGAAGGTGACCGAAATACTTTTGCGCATTACTGACGCACCTCGAACTTATAGCCCACGCCCCAGACGGTCTTGAGTTCCCACTTGTCGGAAGCGCCTGCCAGCTTTTCGCGCAGGCGCTTGACATGGACATCGATGGTGCGGCTGTCGCCGTAGTACTCAAAGCCCCACACCTCGTCCAGCAGCTGGTCGCGGGTGTAAACACGGTTGGGGTGGGAGGCCAGGCAGTTCAGCAGCTCCAGCTCCTTGGGGGGAGCCTCCACCACCTTGCCCTTGACCCGCAGCTCGTAGCTGTTCATGTCCAGCCGCAGGTTGTCGAACTCGATCACGCCCTCAGTGCTCTCAGTCTGGGCGGTGGTGGTGGTGCAGCGGCGCAGCACCGCCTTGATGCGGGCCACGACCTCCTTGGTGTCAAAGGGCTTGACCATGTAATCGTCTGCGCCCAGCTCCAGGCCCAGCACCTTGTCAAAGGTCTCGCCCTTGGCGGTCAGCATCATCACGGGGGTGTTGCCCAGCTTGCGGATGCGGCGGCAGACCTCCAGGCCATCCATCTTGGGCATCATCACATCCAGCAGCACCATATCAGGCTTGACCTGATTGAACTTGTCCAGACCTTCTTCGCCGTCGTTCGCGGTGGTGACCTGATAGCCCTCCTTGGTCAGATAAAGCCGCAGCAGCTCGCAGATGTTGGTATCGTCGTCCACGACGAGGATCTTTTCGTTGGCCATAGTGGTTTCCTCCCCAATTCTGTATATTCCGGCCCTTTCGGGCCTTGTGACAAAGTATCCACTTCTTATTATACGGAAGAGTTATGACAAAATAAAGAAGGTTTTGTATGATTTTTGGGACGCAGGCTCCGCCGCTCAGCTCATCATCAGCCGGATGATCTCCTCATTGGTCTGCCGCATCCCGTCCTTGCCCAGACGTCCGATGCCCTTGATGGTGGTCTCGATGTCCTTCATCACGATGCCATCGCCGCCCTTGAACTCCTGATTGCACTTGTACATGTTGTAGCCCAGCAGCGCCGCATCCACCGAAGATGCGATCTTTGCGGCGCAGGAAGCCTTGGCTCCGTCGCACACGATGCCGGACACAATGGCAAGGGCGTTGACCACCGTGTGGATGGCAGCCTGATAGCCGTCGCCGCACAGGTACACGATGCCTGCGCCTGCACCCGCACCCGCGCTGACCGCGCCGCAGTAGGCAGACAGGGTGCCGATGCCGGTCTTTTCGTGGATGGCCACCAGATTGGAAATGATGAGGGCACGGTAAAGCTTTTCCTTGCCGCTGTGCAGCTCCTTGGCATATTCAATGAGCGGCACCGAGCAGGTGATGCCCTGATTGCCGCTGCCGGAGTTGATGATGACCGGCAGCTCACAGCCGTTCATGCGGGCATCGGAGCCGGCGGCGGCCTTGGCTTTTGCGCGGTTGGAGACATCGTTGCCGTAAGTGGTCAGCAGCACCCGCCCGATGTTGGCACCGTAGTCGCCCAGCAGGCCCTCTTCTGCAATGGCGTTGTTGTAGCGGATCTGCCGTTCCAGCAGGTCTGCCACGTCCCGCAGGTCGGCGGTCTCGGCAAAGTCCCAGATGTCCTGCATGTTCAGCAGGCTGCGGTCGGCGCGGGCATCCTCCTGCACGGTCTCGTCCAGCAGGGGCACCTCGTACAGCACCGTGCCGTTCTTCTCAATGCGGCAGATGTTGGTGTGGTAGTCCGCGATGCGCACCCGGGCGTAGTCCTGCCCGCAGCGCTCGGTGACGACGATGTCAAACACATGCCCCTGCTCGGTGTGCTCGATGGTGATGGGCACCGTCTGCAGATAGTCCCGGATGGCAGACTTCTTTTCCTCGCTGACCTCCGAGATGACCTCCAGCTCCTTCTCGGCGGAACCGGCGATGATGCCTGCCGCCACCGCCGCCTCCATGCCCTTCAGGTGCCCGGTGTTGGGCACGATGACGCTTTTCACGTTCTTGATGATGCTGCCGCTCACCTGCAGCTGCACGCTGTCCGGCAGCACCCCCAGCACCTCGCGGGCTTTTGCCGCCGCATAGGCCAGCGCGATGGGCTCGGTGCAGCCCATCGCCGGGATCAGCTCCTCCTTCAGGATCTCCACATAAGCCTGATAGCGCGGGTCGTTGCGTTCCATAACATCCTCCTGCCTTCCCTTCCGGAAATCGGTTCGTATTTTAAGAACAGTATAATATAGAACTCCCGCCGTGTAAATCCGTTGTTTTGCGCCCATCCCCTTGCGCTCCGGGTTTTCATCGCGTATAATGATAGTTGTATCGTTATGCCAAAAAAACGTGTAAGGAGCGTATTTTATATGAAGTTAGGTATCGGAGTTTGCACCACCTGCAATGTATCCTGATACCACTTCATATATCCTTATATTCATCGTTGCTATGTCATTTGCACTTCTATGTAAATTTGTACATCTTACTGCATCTTCATGGCAAAAGGGTGAGTAAAGGGTGAGTACATTCTCCGCTTTAAGCCCACACAACCAGAAAAGATTATGGCCGCTCATGGATCGAGAGAATCTTTCTCCTTCCATAAGCGGCCATTCTTTTTTACTTATGTAGCAGCCTCTGTTGCTGCTTCCAGCTCTTCTATACGAAGAATCGGCCTGACATTTCCATCTGCATCAAAGAATCTTGTTTCTGTTCCCGGAAAAATATCGAACAACATATTTTTTATCTCCGGTTCATCCTTGAATACTTCCAGCCAAACCGAAAAGAATCCCTTGCTTCTTACTATTTCTGCAATCAGCTCTTTACTATCCTCTTTATATTCCGTTTCCTTTAGTTTTTTCCATTTTTTCAAAGAAATCATGGCCGAAGCATACGTTTCAATTCTCTGTTTGAAGCGTCTATCTTTATCCTTTGGTGCCGGAATATTTCCAAGTTCCACCAATTCAAAAAGTTTTTCGGCTTTCTGAGCAATATTTCCACTGGGGTCTAATTCTAAAAGGATCGGGCTATTTACTCTGGGAATTCCACCTGCATAGGTATACGCCAGTTCCGTATTGTTTTCATCCGGCCAGAGATAATCATTCTTATTTTCAGATGTTGTCTTGTTTGATTTTCTTGTATTGCAATATTTACATGCTAACAAGAGATTTTTCCACTCAGTCTTATCTCCGCCCTTAGACTTGGAAACCACATGTTCTATTTCCGGTGCATGGTCAATTATTGCTCCACAGTAGGAACAGTATATTCCTATGCGGCTCTCTAAATATGGCAGTGCATCCCTATACTCCTGAATGGACGTATACGGAGAAGCACCTTTATTTACCGGCCTCATTGTCTTTCACTTCCTGCTTTTTCACTAGATTTTCTTGTTCAATCAATGCTAAATATGCAGGGTTTTCGCTATACATCGCCTCCAAGCGGTCCATCTCATTCCGTAACGCATCCAAATCTTCCTGAGACTCAGCTTGTTCCAAAGCTTTCAGATAATTCTGCGCCGCCTTATACATCTTCCGCTTTTTTTCGCTATACTGTGCCATTTCGACTCCCATAACATCTTCTGCAATATCCTCGATGCTCTCACCGGAATATTCGCTGTCCAGCTGCTGATCCAGTGTAATAAGTTCACCTTCTTCAAGCGACTGGATAATAAATGGCGAATGAGTTGCACAGATAAACTGGATCCTTGGGAATAATTCTTTCAAAATTCCAATGATTTTGCGTTGCCATGTTGGATGCAAGCTCAGGTCAATTTCATCTATTACGACGATACCCGGCGTATTTTTCAGTGCATTTCCTTTTTGGTAAGGGTTCAGGATACACATTCTGGTCGCTATGTCCAGAATAATTTTTATGACATTGCGATAGCCATCGCTCAGGCTTGTAAACGGAACAACCGTCCCCTCTTTCGTTTGGAGTGCTACTACATCATTTGCATATCGCATAGAAAAAATCACACGTTCTCCCGGTGCCAGTTCACCTCCAAAAGCCTTATTCACGGCTTTCAAAATAGCATCATACGCCGGGAAGTCCTTTTTTTCTTCCATTGCCACCGTTTGCAATGCCCTTATATGCTCAAATGCAAGTTCTGCACCATGCTTTTTATTCAAACAGTAGTTAAAAGCCTCAGTTCTTCCAAAAACACCTTTTTTCGTTGTTGAATTATTTTCATTCCATAAACGCGCCGAGCTCAAATACAGTACAAGCGGAAGAATCAGTTCTTCATCCGAATGATCTGCCTTTGCAATAGCATTCTCCCACTCTACCACTTTGGACTGCATTGGATTTTTTCCACTAAATTTTGTTCTTCCGCCCTCTTTTTCTATCACCCGTTGGAACGAAATTTCACTAGTGTCATCTCCCCACACCGCCGTACAACTCACCTTGCAGGGATACTGTGGAACTCCACCCGTTGTCAAAATAGAATCCTGTTGTGCCAACATTACTTTTTTATGGGCATCAGAATTGGTTGGATTTCCAGAAAGATTAAAAACATTTCTGCTGGGAACATACTTTTGATACGCTGCCAGATACGCACCCATCATTACAACAGCCGCTTCCAGTGCAGCAGTCTTACCAGAACCATTTTTGCCTGCAAAAACGTTCATTGTTGGGTTCAGCCGAAAAGTCTCCTGTTCAAACTTACGATAATTCGTCACTGTAAGCTCTTTGATTCTGAAATTACACATAAGCCGTGATCCTCCATGCTCATGCTCTGCAACTATGATTTTTTATCACAGCTGTTCTGCAAGCACAATCTTGCTTTTATTGTACCCTGTTTTCTTTAGTAAAACAAGCCTGTTCTGTATACTGCAATTCAAAAAATCTCACCCAGATATAATAATCATGATTCAAAGCCTCTGAGCCGAAAGACTCAGGGGCTATTTCTATGTCTGGAGGTGATTTTCTATGCTGTTCCGTATCATCGTTGTCATCATCACCATTACGGTTTCATTCTAAGCTGCATCCGCACAGAAAGGAGATGTCCCCATGAACTTTTTACCTGAGCTCATTCAGAAACTTGGCACGGTTCTTGTTGAAGTCCTCGTGCTGATCGCTAAAGAAGTCGAAAAGAAAAACTAACGAAAACAAATCAAAAAGGAGATTTTACTATGCCCGCAAATGTTGAAACCATGTTCTCTGTCCGTGAAACCCCTTGGCACGGTCTTGGCCGCATCGTGATGGATGCCCCTGCAAGCCGTGAAGCCTTGGAGCTGGCTGATCTGGATTGGCAGGTGGAAAGCCGCAATATCTATTCCGGCACAGGTGCTATGATTCCCGGCTATCGTGCCAATGTCCGCAGCACCGATGATGCTGTTCTGGGTGTGGTGTCTGACCGCTACCGCATTGTGCAGAACGAAGAAGCATTCCAATTCACCGATGACTTGCTTGGTGAGGGTGTCACCTATGAAACCGCAGGCTCTTTACAGGGCGGCAAGAAGGTCTGGATGCTGGCGAAGCTGCCGGAGAAGGCGGGTGTTTTGCCGGCGAAGGGATCGGCCAGCTCGGTGCAGCGGTCGTACTCCACCTTCAGGACGGTGGAAACCGTATGGCGGCCATAAGCGTCCAGCTGGGCATACTGCGTGAGCAGCTGCTGTGTGTCATCCGTCAGGTAAAAGGCGGAGTCATCGGACAGGGCCTTGATGCCCAATACGTTGCAGATTTGTACCACCGTGTCGAAGGAAGAACCGCCGATGCCGTTATGCAGGGCACTATTGATGGTGGACAGGGGAATATCCACCGCGAAGGCGAACTGACGCACGCTTTTATACTGACGGGAAATTTCCGTGCGAACGATCTTAGTAAGATTATCCATATTTTTGACCCTCTTTTTAGTTTTTAAAGTGCAAATGAATTTGCCCTGGTTAGTGAATATTTTATCACATTTTCTGAAAAAAACAAATAGATAAAAAAACAAAATTTTCAATTTGAATGCAGGAAAAATCCCCTTCGTTCTGGCAAAAACCACAAAAGTGCCGGGGGAAGGGCTTTTCATCTTTGAGATTGTGTGGTAAAATAAAAATGGGGGAGTGATGGCATTTGAGTAGAAATGAAAACCGCCGCCTGACACCGCGGCAGGTGGCGGCGCAGCTGCTGAACCGGTATTTTGACCATGATGTGCCCCGGGACAGCGCAGCGCTGACCTATTATCTGCTGTTTGCCATTTTTCCGCTGCTGGTATTTGTGAGTACGCTTCTGGGCCTGATGCACCTGGATGTGGCGGAAACCATGAGCGAGATCAGCCGGGTGGTGCCGGAGGATGTGGCAGCGGTGGCCCAGGGGTATCTGGAATATGTATCCGCTAATCCAAGCAGGCGGCTGCTGTGGTTCAGTCTGATTTTTTCGGTGTGGTTTCCCATGCGGGCAGCCAGCTGCCTGATGCATTCGGTGCGCAAGGCCTATGGCGTGGGACGGCCTGCCAATGTGATACAGGGAACACTGAGCAACTTTTTCTTTACCTTATGGCTGATTGTGACCATAGCTGTGAGCGTCGGACTGACGACGGTGGGCCGGCGGGCGCTGGAGTTTGTTTCGGGGCTTGTATGGGTGCCGGAGCGTTTTATCCGCCTGTGGGAGCATCTGCGTTTTGCGGCGCTGGGCGTGATTATGCTGCTGCTGTTGGTGCCGCTTTATATGCTGGCCCAGAGGCGGCGGTGCTCGCTGCGGGATGTGCTGCCGGGCATACTGCTGTCACTGGCTGCGTGGATGCTCCTGTCGGCGGCCTTCTCTTACTATGTGGAGAAGGTGGCCCACTATTCCATGCTGTATGGCTCGATTGCCACCATTGTGGTGGTGCTGCTGTGGCTGTATATGAGCGGAATGGTGCTGATTCTCGGGGCGGAGTTCAACGGGATTTTGCTGAGCCGCCGGGAGGAAAAGAAGAAAGCGGAGCCGGAGGAAAAGCAGGCGTGAAAAGACGGCCCGGCCTGGGGACAGCCAGCATGTGCAGGAGCGATAAATGGGTTTGCGCCCCAGACGGCGCGAGGAAGGAAGCAGTGACGAGATGAAAATTATCATTGTTGGAAACGGCAAGGTGGGCTATGCCATTGCAAGCCAGCTGGCCGGAGAAAACCACGACATTGTGATGGTCGATCCCAATCCGGCGGCGCTGCAGCGGGCAGAGAGCGGGCTGGACGTCATGTGCGTGGAGGGCAACGGCGCCTCCATCAGCGTGCTGGTGTCTGCCGGGGCCAGAAGCGCCGATCTGGTGATTGCTGTGACCAACTCGGACGAGACGAATCTGGTGTGCTGCCTGATTGCCAAAAAGCTGGGCGCGGGCCACACCATTGCCCGGGTGCGGAACCCGGCCTACCGCAGAGATGAAAACATGCTCAAGCGCGAAATCGGGCTGGATATGGTTATAAATCCCGATCTGGCGGCGGCCCGGGAGATTGCGCGGATACTGTCCACGCCGTCGGCCTTTTCCGTGGAGCCGTTTGCCGGGGGGCGCATCGACATGATCGGCTTTCAGGTGGTGCAGGGAGACACGGTGGCAGACAAAACGCTCAGCGATTTCAGCCACCAGAGCAGTGCTCAGGTGCTGATCTGCGCCGCCCAACACGGCGGGGAAATGGTGATTCCCAACGGTGCATTTATTCCGCGGCCCGGGGACAAGCTATATATGATCGGCCGCAAGAGCGAGCTGCAGAAAATGCTGCGCACCATCGGCCACTCGGTGCAGAAGGTGCGGGAGGTGTCCATACTGGGCGGCAGCCGCATTGCCATGTATCTGGTGTGGGAGCTGAAGAAGAGCGGCATCAAGGCGCGGATTGTGGAGATGAAGCACGAAAAATGCCTGACATTGTCGGCGGAGCTGCCGGACACCATGATTATCGAAGGCGATGGGACGGACAACGACCTGCTGCGGGATGAGGGCGTGTTTGAAACGGATGCGTTTGTGTCGCTGACCGACCGGGACGAGGAAAACCTGCTGATGGCGCTGACGGCGCAGCGGGCAGGCGTGGGTAAGGTGCTGGCCAAAATGACCCGGCCCAATTATATGGAATTGGTGCAGGATACCCGCATCGGCAGCATCATAAGCCCCAAGAATATTGTGGCAAACCAGATCACCCGTTATGTCCGCGCACTGGCCAATTCCGAAGGCAGCGCGGTGGAAAGCCTTTACAAAATGCTGGGCGGCGAGGTGGAGGCGCTGGAGTTTACGGCGGATGCCTCCTGCCGGGAATTGCTGAACCGGCCGATGAAGGACCTGCCTTTGAAGCAGGAGGTGCTGGTGGGGGCCATCGCCCGGGGAGAGGAAATTCTGATTCCCGGCGGCATGACCCGCTTGCAGGAGGGGGATCATGTGGTGGTGGTGACCAAATCCATCGGGGCCAAGAACCTGCGGGATATTCTGGAGTGACGGATCGGCTGAGGCGGCGCGGCCGGAGAAAGGATGAAAATATATGGAGCTTATGGAAGAAAAATTGCAGGAGTATGCAAAGCTTCTGGTTGAAGTGGGCCTGAATGTGCAGAAGGGGCAGACGCTGATTATTTCGGCCCCGGTGGAATGTGCCCATTTTGCCCGGCTGTGTGCCGGGGCGGCCTATGATGTGGGGTGCCGGGAGGTTGTGATGAACTGGCACGATGACGCCCTGACGCGGGAAAAGTATCTGCGGGCGGCGGACGAGGTGTTTGACCAGGTGCCCCGGTGGCGTGAGCATTTTTTTAATGACTACGCCAAGGAGGGAGCGGCCTACCTGTCCATTGCGGCGGAGGACCCGGAGCATCTGAAGGGCGTGGACCCGGAGCGGCTGACGCGCTCGCAGCGGGCAGGCGGCAAGGCCCTGAAGGATTTTTACCGCTTGCAGATGAGCAGCGGATTTCCGTGGTGCATTGCGTCTATTCCCATTCCGTCCTGGGCGGAGAAGGTTTTTCCGGAGGAAAGCAGCGAGACGGCCATGGAAAAGCTGTGGGAGGCTATTTTCAAGACGGTGCGCATCAACGGCGATGGCCGGTGCGTGGAACGCTGGCATGAGCATCTTGCCCGGCTGGCGGAGCGGAAGGAGAAGCTGAACGCTTTGCAGCTGGAGAGTCTGCACTACACCAACGCACTGGGCACCGATCTGACCATCCGCCTGCCGGAGGGCCATATCTGGGAGGCCGGGGACGATGTAACGGCCTCGGGCCAGAGCTTTGTGGCAAACATGCCCACGGAGGAGCTGTTCACCGCACCTTTGCGGGACGGAGCCAACGGCGTGGTATATGCCTCTATGCCACTGGTGAATGACGGAAACATCATCGACGGATTCCACATGGTGGTCAAAGACGGCAAAATCATGGAGGTGCACGCGGAAAAAGGCGAGGAGTTCCTGCGCTCGGCCATTTCGGTGGATGAGGGCGCGTCCTATTTCGGGGAGGTGGCGCTGGTACCCTATAACAGCCCCATTTCCAACCAGAAAATCCTGTTTTACAACACCCTGTTTGACGAGAATGCCGCCTGCCATATCGCTTTTGGCGAGGCATATCCCTGCCTGGAGGGCGGACGGGACATGGACAAGGAGGAACTGAAACGGCGGGGTCTGAACGACTCCATTACCCATGTGGATTTCATGGTGGGGACAAAGGACCTGTCCATCATGGGCACCACCCGGGACGGACGGCAGGTGCCGATCTTTGCCGAGGGCAATTTTGCCATCTGAGGCGCCGACTGTGGTGTTTTTCCCATCTGCCGGCAGAGGATTTTTGTCATAAGCTACAAAAAATAACCCCCCGACGGATTTTCCTTCGTCGGGGGTTTACTTTCACGGACTACAATGCTAAAATATAGAGCAGTGAGCATTCGGTGAAGCATTCAACCAAATCGAAGCGGCTCATTGCCGAAAGATCAGGAAAAGAATAGGAAAGGTAGGAACTGTTATGCTGCACGCTGCAAAGTCCAAGATTGCTACCAAGGAAAAGAGCGACCTGCTTTATAAGGCCATTTTGAAGCTGGAAACAGAGGAAGAGTGCTACAGCTTTTTCCAGGACCTGTGCACCGTTTCTGAACTGCGGGCCATGGAACAGCGCTTTGAGGTGGCTACGCTGCTCAACGATGGGATGATTTACAGCGAGATTCTGGAAAAAACCGGCGCCTCCAGCGCAACCATCAGCCGGGTGAACCGCTCCCTGCTCAATGGGGCCGGCGGCTATGAGAGCATTCTGGAAAAGATGAAGGAGAGCAAATGAGCGCATACGAGCCGCTGGCAGCGGCCTACGATGGACTGACAGAGGATGTGGGATATGAAAAGCGGGCGGACTATCTGGAAAAGCTGTTTGCCCGCAGCCGCATCCCGGTGCGGACGGTGCTTGATCTGGCCTGCGGAACGGGCACGATGACCTGGCTGCTGACAGGCCGGGGCTACGAGATGATCGGGGCGGATATGTCCGAGGAGATGCTGGCGGCTGCCATGATGAAAAGCGGCACGGCGGAGGGGGTGCAGCCCATTTTCCTGCACCAGTCCATGCCGCAGCTGGATTTGTACGGCACGGTGGACGCCGCTATCTGCTGTCTGGACAGCCTGAACTATCTGACAAAGCCCCGGCAGGTGCGGGAAACCTTCCGGAGACTGCATTTGTTCATTGCCCCGGGCGGGACACTGATTTTTGATGTGAACACGCCTGAAAAATTCAGAAGTCTGGACGGGCAGGTATTTCTGGACGAGAATGAGGACAGCTATTGCGTATGGCGGACCGAGTTCAGCCGGGGGCTGTGCACCTATTGGATAGACCTGTTCCGCCGGGAAGGCAAGCTGTGGCAGCGGAGTCTGGAGGTGCACCGCCAGCGCTGCTATACGGCGGAGGAGCTGACGGCGTGGCTGAAGGAGGCCGGCTTCGGCAAAATTCGCATTTACGGCGACTGCCGCCGCCGGGCACCCCGGGAAGGGGAGCAGCGCATTTATTTTTCATGCATTCGGGAATGAGGGGTTAATAAAAACTATGAGCGATCGTATTGTCAGAGCCATTACCACAGACGGCATGGTGCAGGCGGCGGCCATCAGCAGCCGTGACCTGACCGAGCGGGCCAGACAGATTCACAAAACGCTGCCGGTGGCTACGGCGGCGCTGGGACGCACGCTGGCAGGCTGCGCCATGATGGGCAATGCCCTGAAGGGACAGGGAGCGAGTCTGACGCTGCAAATCAAAGGAACAGGGCCGCTGGGCACCATTCTGGCGGTGTCTGACCCGGAGGGAAATGTCCGTGGATATGTGACGAACCCGGAAACCGATCTGCCGCTGCGCGAGGACGGCAAGCTGGATGTAGGCGGCGCCGTCGGGTCGGGAACCATTACGGTTATCAAAGACCTGAACCTGAAGGAGCCCTATGTGGGAACGGTGGACCTGCTGGGCGGCGAGATAGCCGAGGATATTGCAGGATATTTTGTGGAGTCGGAGCAAATCCCAACGGCCTGCGGGCTGGGCGTGCTGGTGGAACGGGATCAGAGTGTCCGGGCTGCCGGGGGTTATCTGATTCAGCTGATGCCCGGGGCGGGCGAGGATGTGATCTCCCGGGTGGAAGGCGGCATTATGGCTGCGGGGAGCGTCTCCTCTATGCTGGATGCCAAGGCGGACCCGGAGGAGATGCTGCGGAAGGTGTTGTCGGATTTCGAGGTGAAGATTCTCGAGTCTGACCCGGTGGAATACCGGTGCTATTGCAGCCGCCAGCGGGTGGAACGGGCACTGCGCACGCTGGGCGCGGCGGAACTGCGGAACATCCGGGACGAGCAGGGACAGTGCGAAATGACCTGCCAGTTCTGCGATGCGGTGTACCATTTTTCGGGAGAGGAACTGACAGAACTGATTGAAGAATTGGATACAAAAAAATAATTTGAAAAAATAGGATTTTGGTGTTGACAACCCGGGTGGTGTCATGTATAATAACATCTGTCGTTACGAAAGAGCGACGACCCGGGAGCATAGCTCAGCTGGTTAGAGCACCTGCCTTACAAGCAGGGGGTCACTGG
>ERZ772867.3402-NODE-3402-length-13362-cov-8.347035_pt1 | contig 13362 bp, 11 predicted proteins | sample MGYA00511341_ERZ772867 | MGnify/ENA primary metagenome ERZ772867 (study PRJEB29015, sample SAMEA2737707) | human gut metagenome | biome: human gut; feature: human-associated habitat; material: faeces | place: China | collected 2012 ... | reverse complement strand
TGTACAACACCCCCAACTGCTGGGCCATCTACTGCTGCGGCAAGGTGTTCAAGTACCTCAAGAGCATCGGCGGCCTGGAGGAGATGCACAAGCGCAACATCGCCAAGGCCAAGGTCATCTATGACTTCCTGGATCAGTCCAAGATGTTCAAGGGTACCGTGGAGCCGGAGTTCCGCAGCCTGATGAACATCCCCTTCGTCACCGAGAGCGCCGAGCTGGACGCCGAGGTGGTGGCCGCCACCAAGGCCGCAGGTTACGACAACCTGAAGGGCCACAAGTCCGTGGGCGGTCTGCGCGCCTCCGTGTACAACGCCATGCCCATCGAGGGTGCTGAGGCGCTGGTGGAGTTCCTGAAAAAGTTCGAGGCCGAGCATACGAAGTAACAACTTGCAAAGGGAATGTTAAGTCCCTCCCACCGGCTGACCTCTGTCACCGGTGCCGCCCGGAGCGGCTGAGCCGTGGTATTTCTGCCGCATACACGCCGGGGCAAACACCCGCCGGCAGGGCGATGCAGGGGGGGCGTCTCCGGCGCCCCCGACAAACATCAACAAATTGTAATAGCAAAGGAGAATATTACCATGCGTATTCTGGTTACTGACGGTATGGACAAGACCGCGATGGCGCAGCTGCGCGAGATGGGTCACGAGGTGGTGGAGCAGTTCTACGAGCCGGATCAGTTGGGCAAGGCCCTGCGTGATTTCGACGTGGTGGTGGTCCGCTCCAAGACCAAGGTCCGCGCCAACCACATCGACGAGGCCAAGGGCAGCCAGCTGAAGCTGATCATCCGCGGCGGCGTAGGCGTGGACAACATCGACGTGAAGTACGCCGAGGCCAACGGTATCGCTGTGAAAAACACCCCCAAGGCGTCCTCCCAGTCCGTGGCGGAGCTGGCCATGGGCCACATGTTCGCCTGCGCCCGCTACATCTCCGATGCCGGCTACACCATGCGCAACGGCGAGTGGAAGAAGAAGGAGTACGGCAAGGGCATCGAGCTGCAGGGCAAGACCCTGGGCATCGTGGGCTTTGGCCGCATCGGCCAGCATCTGGGCGTCATGGCCAAGGCCATCGGCATGAACGTCATCGCCTTCGATATTTTCCACATCCCCGGCATCGAGGAGCAGCTGGGCATCCCCTATGTGGAGATGGACGAGCTGCTGGCCAAGTCTGACTTCGTATCCGTCCACGCGCCCGCTGTGGACGGCGGTGCGCTGATCTCTGCGGAGAACATCGCCAAGATGAAGGACGGCGTGGTGGTCATCAACACCTCCCGCGGCACCAACGTGGACGAGGCCGCCCTGCTGGCCGCTCTGGAGTCCGGCAAGGTCCGGGCCGCCGGTCTGGACGTGTACGCCGACGAGCCCGCCAGCAACGTGGCGCTGTACAGTCACCCCATGGTGTCCTGCACCCCCCACATCGGCGCCGCCACCGTGGAGGCCCAGAAGCGCATCGGCCAGGAGATCGTGGAGATCATCGCCGCTATGTAAGTTTTCCCAAGGAAAGCTTACCCATATCGAGTCCGGAACAGGGACGCCTTCGGGCGTCCCTGTTTTTCTGTAGGGCGGCGCTGTATTTTTGCAGAAAGCCTTGACAGGAGAGGTTGAATCTGTTAAACTCGTGTTAGAAGTTGAACGCGTTCAACCGGAAGGGAGGCGAAGTGCATGAGCGTACCCCAGATATTTGAAAGTGAGTACCGGTTCTGCCTGATCCTATGGGAGCACGAGCCGGTGAACAGCACCCGGCTGGTGCATCTGTGCCAGGAGCAGCTGGGCTGGTCCAAGGCCACCACCTATACCGTGATCCGGCGGCTGAGCCAGCGGGGCGTGGTGAAAAATGAAAACGCCGTGGTGACCAGTCTGGTCACGAAGGAGCAGGTGCAGCAGAGCCAGATCGACCAGCTGGTGGACAAGACCTTTGAGGGTTCCCTGCCGGCCTTTGTGGCGGCCTTTGCCCGGGGGCGGCGGCTTTCAGAAAAGGAGGTCCGGCAGCTGCAGCAGCTTATTGACGACAGCGGAAAGGAGAACTGACCATGGAACAGCTTTTTCTGACCATTCTGAACCGGGCGGTTACCGCCGGGTGGCTGGTGCTGCTGGTGATGGTGCTGCGGGTGGTGCTGAAAAAAGCGCCCCGGGCGGCGCACTATGGCCTGTGGGCCATTGTGGCGGTGCGGCTGCTGTGGCCGGGGGACCTGCTGCCCCGGGCCGGCGTCAGCCTGGTGCCCACCACGGAGCCTATCTCCGGAGACGTGCTGACGGCGGCGGGAACAGCGGTATCCGGCGGGCTTCCCGCCGTCGGCAGTCCCGCCGGTGCGGCGGCAGCGGAGACGGCGGCCCGGACGGGGCAGAGCCTGGGCCACATCGCCGCGGTGGTGTGGCTTGTGGGCATGGCGGCCATGGCGCTGTATCTGGCAGGCAGCTATGTGCGGCTGCGGGTGCGGCTGCGGACGGCGGTGCGGCTGGAGGACGGCGTGTGGGAAAGCGAACAGGCCCCGTCTCCCTTTGTGCTGGGGTTTATCCGGCCCCGCATCTACCTGCCCTTCGGCCTGGACCGGGGAAGCCGGGACTATGTGCTGGCCCATGAGCGGACCCACATCCGGCACCGGGACCACTGGGTGAAGCCCCTGGCGTTTCTGCTGCTGGCGGTGTACTGGTTCAACCCACTGCTGTGGGCGGCGTATATCCTGCTGTGCCGGGATATGGAATACGCCTGTGACGAGGCGGTGCTGCGGGACCTGGAGGAGCCGGACAAGCGGGCGTATTCCCAGGCGCTTCTGAATTGCGCCGGTCCCCGGCGGGCGGTGACGGCGTGTCCGGTGGCCTTCGGCGAGATCTGCGTCAAGGGGCGCATCCGCCGGGCTCTGCGGTATAAAAAGCCTGCCGTGTGGGTGACGGCGGCTGCTGTGGTGGTGTGCGCTGCGGCGGCGGTCTGCCTGCTGACCAACCCCAGGGACCGGACCCCCTATGGGTGGGCCAGCCGGGTGACGGCTGGGGGGCTGAACGTGACGTATCTGCGGGAAGGGAACTCTGCCCGGACACCGGCCGGAATGCCGGGGCTGACCTCCCGGCTGGCGGAGCAGCTCAACGGGCTGACGGAGGAGGACTTCCCTCTGCTGGAGAACTACGCATACAATATCTTTGACCAAGGGAGGGAGCCCTTCTGCCTGCAAATGGGACGGACTGCCGGAAAGCGGGAGCTTCTGTACGGCGGCGACAGCGGGTATCCGCTGATGCTGCTGTACCGGGGGAAGCTTTACGGTGTGAACAGCGAGGAGCTGCTGCAGACCATTCTGGAGTATACCCGGGGCGTGCAGGTGGTTCCGGCAGGGACGGAGCTGGCCCTGCGGATGGGGCTGCCCGGAGTGTACCGGATGATGACAAAGGAGAGCGCCGACGGGCCGGATGTGATACAGGGAGATGACTTTTCCTGGACCCCGGCGGCGTGGCAGGGCGGCATGGCATATGTGGACCTGATGCGGACGGAGGGGGATGCTTCCGGCTCCGTGGGCCGCATCTGGTGCGCCAGGGCCCGGTGGGGCGGCCAGGAGCGCTGGCTGGTATACGCCCGGGACGGGCAGATCGCCCTGCGGCCCACGGAAAGCGGCTCCACGAGGCTGAGCGTCGTCGGGCGGGGACTGGCATTCCCGGAGGACGGGACGTATCTGACGGCGGAGTGCGTGTATCAGACGCCGGAGATGCCCAGCCCGTCTCCCCTGTCGGCGGAGCTGCTGCAATTCCGGGATGAAGCCGTGAAATACTGGGCCCGGTATCAGGAGAACGCCGACGGGCAGCTGACCACCGCACTGGACCCGGAGAAGTACAGTCAGTATCCCATCCAGGGCGGTCAGAGCGTCAGCCTGGAGGAGTGGGACAGCCGGTTCCCGGAGGGACTTGGACCGGACATCAGCGGGTACCAGGAGCGGTGGCTGTTCCAGCTGGAGGATGGCTGTCAGCTGCTGCGGCTGGACGATCAGCTGTATTTGCTGCAATATCACCAGGCTGACGGGGAAGTTTTCGAGATGCTGCGGCTGCGGCCGGTGCCGCTGGAGCCGGAGCGGGTGCTGGAGCTGGATCGCCTGCTGCTCAGTGTCAGCGGAGACGACAGCGTGGCGGCGATCAGCTTCTCCGGGGCCGTGGAGGCCGCTATGCGGCAGCTGCCGGATTACCGGCGGCTGGTGGACGGCGGGGCGGATACCCTGCGGTACTGCTTCACCATGCTGGAGTGCCGGTATAACGGCGGGTATGGGATGCAGGCGGCCATGATGGCGGTGTGCCGGGATATTCTGGTGGACATGAGCGAGGATCCCGGCGATGACGGGTATGACGTGCAGACCTGGTATGACGAGCTGAAGGCCCGAGCCTTTTCCGTGTCGGAGGACCTGGCGCACCATCCGGGGTATGCTGTGCTGCTGGGGCTGGGGGTGTCCCGGCCTGACGGCACGGCGGCGATAACCTATGTGGACATGGACGGCGACGGGCTGGCGGAGCGGCTTACGACAGAGAACGGAGGACTCCGGGTGCTGCGGTATGACGGCACGGAGGTGTGGTCCTCCGGCCCGGTGGGACAGAACGGGGACGAGGCCCTGTTCCTGCACCGGAACGGCGGGCAGTGGGAGCTTCTGCGCTATGGCCGGACGGCGGAGGAGCAGCTCTATGAGCTGCTGAGCCTGACCGGCGGCCGGGAGCGGCTGGTGCGGTCCCGGCATCTGGCCCACGGCGCGGCGGCAGAGAGCGTCCGGGTCTTTGCGGAGGATTTCCATACCCTGCTCTATGGCGTGGATGAGGCGGGGCTCTCCGACGGGTGCGAGATGCTGCTGCTGTCCACCATGAACGGCGAGACCCGGGTGGGTCCGCTGTACAACTTCAGCGGCTATGAGATCGGAGAGGGAAACGGATGAACGGAAGCGGCTATACCATTGTACAGGCCGGGGCGGAGGTGCCGGCGGAGGAATTCGTCAGGCGGTATGTGGACCTGAAGGACCCCGCCGCCGGGTGCCGCCCCTGCCCGGACTACGGGCAGTTCTGGACCTGCCCGCCCTATGACGTTCCGGCGGCGGAATACTGGGGGCGATATAGGACGGTGCTGCTGCGGGGGATGCAGTTCCACTTTACCCGGGAGCTGCTGGAGCGGCGGTTTGACCCGGAGGAGCTGGCGGAATATACCCGGCGGCTGACGGCGGAGCAGGCCCGGCAGATGGACCGGGCCCTGCGGCGGCAGTACCCCGGGGCGGCGGTGCTGACCACCGGAGGGTGCACCCTGTGTGAGGAATGCACCCGGCCCATGGGGCGGCCCTGCCGCCATCCGCAGGCGGTGGGGTACAGCCTGGAGTCCCTGGGCTGCGACGTGGGCGCCGCCGCCCGGGGGGAGCTGGGCTGGGAGCTGCTGTGGCCCCGGCGGGATAAGCTGCCGCGATACCTGACCTTACTGTGCGCGGTGCTGCGGTGACATACAGAAATTTTGAAAGTTTTTCAAAATTCGGGTTGATTTTTCAGTATTGTATGTGTATAATGAATTTATATTCAGAGTCACCTCCGAGACTCCTGAATCGAAGCAGGACCGCCAGGCGGTCTGCCTGACTTCGCTGATTTCCCCCTTCCCCCCTATAGCAAAAACGCCGGTATCGCTGCGATACCGGCGTTTTTGCCGCTTGATACGCGCACAGCCGCCGCAGCTTGCTCTGCGGCGGCTGTTTCCTGCGTTTTTTGGGTCAGGACAGCTCCTCCTGGCCGGTGCACAGCTGGTAATACTTGCCCTTCTGGGCCATCAGGGCGGCGTGGTCGCCCCGCTCGATGATCCGGCCCTGCTCCAGCACCAGAATGGCCTGGGCATTGCGGACGGTGGAGAGCCGGTGGGCGATGACAAACACCGTGCGTCCGGCCATCAGGGAGTCCATGCCCTTTTCGATGAGCTTTTCGGTGCGGGTGTCGATGGAGGAGGTGGCCTCGTCCAGGATCAGCACCGGGGGATCGGACACGGCGGCCCGGGCAATGGCCAGCAGCTGGCGCTCGCCCTGGCTGAGACTGCCGCCGTCCCCGGTGATGACGGTGTCGTACCCCTGGGGCAGGTGGCGGATGAAGGTGTCGGCGTTGGCCAGCCTGGCCGCCGCCCGGACCTCCTCATCGGTGGCGTCCAGCTTGCCGTAGCGGATGTTGTCGGCGATGGTGCCGGTGAACAGATGGGTGTCCTGCAGGACGATGCCCAGGGACCGGCGCAGGGAGTCCTTCCGGATATCCCGGACGTCGATGCCGTCATAGGTGATGACGCCGGACTGAATGTCGTAAAACCGGTTGATGAGATTGGTGATGGTGGTCTTTCCCGCGCCGGTGGAGCCCACAAAGGCGATCTTCTGCCCCGGCTCTGCGAACAGGGACACGTCGTGGAGCACTGTCTTTTCCGGGTCATAGCCGAAGTCCACGTGCTCAAACCGCACGTCGCCCCGCAGCTCCGTCAGGGAGCCGTCGGACTTTTTCCAGGCCCAGTGGCCGGTGCGGCGGTCCGTCTCCGTCAGGGAATCGCCGTCCTTCAGCACCCGGACCAGGGTGGCGGTGCCGTCGTCGGTTTCGGGGTCGGCGTCCATCACGGCGAAAATCCGCTCGGCGCCGGCCACCGCCGCCAGAAGGGTATTCACCTGCTGGCTGATCTGGCCCACCGGCTGGGACACCTGCTTGACATACAGCAGATACGCGCCCAGAGAGCCGATGTCGAACACGCCGGAGATGGACAGCAGGCCGCCTACACAGCAGGTGACGGCGTAGTTGATGCGGGAGAGGTTGCCCATGGCGGGCATCATGGCCCCGGCGTAGGTCTGGGCCATGGCGGCGGCGTCCCGATAGGCGCTGTTGCGGGCGGAGAACTCGTCCAGGGTCTTTTGCTCATGGTGAAAGACCTTGATAACCTTCTGACCCTCGATCATCTCCTCAATGTAGCCGTTGAGACTGCCCAGGGCCGCCTGCTGCTGCTGAAAGCTGGTGCGGCTGCGGCCGCCCACGCCCTTCACCACCAGGAGCATCAGCCCCAGGAACACGAAGGTGATCAGCGTCAGCGCCCAGTTCAGATACACCAGCATCACCACCGTGCACACGAAGGTCAGCAGGTTGGACACCACGCTGGCGAAGCTGTTGCTGATCATGTCGGACACGGTGTCCATATCGTTGGTGAAGCGGCTCATCAGGTCGCCGGACTGGTGGGTGTCGAAATACCGCAGGGGCAGGGACTGGAGCTTGTTGAACAGATCCTGCCGCAGGGTGGCCACCGTCCGCTGGGAGATGCGGACCATGATCCGGGAATAGGCATAGGAGCACCCGGCGGACACCAGGAACACGCCGCCCATGGCCACCAGCATCCAGAACAGGCCCTTGAAGTCCCCGGCCACAATGTGGTTCAGGGCGGGCTTGAGGAAGTAGCTGCTGGCCACGGAGCCCACGGAGCTGAGCACCAGGCACACCGCCACCACGATCAGCGCCGCCTTATAGCGGCCGATATAGGCCAGGAGCTTCCCCACGGTGCCCCGGAGATTCTGGGGCCGCTGATAGCCGTGTCCCCGGCCGTGGGGGCCGCCGGGACGGACCTGCTTCTTGTTTTCAGCCATCAATCGTCGCTCCTTCCTGCTGGGATTTATAGACCTCCTGATAGATGTGGTTGGAGGCCATCAGTTGGTCATGGGTGCCTGCACCGGAAATTTTGCCGTCGTCCAGCACCACGATTAGGTCCGCGTCCATGACGGAGGAAATGCGCTGGGCGATGATGAGCTTGGTGGCCCCGGGCAGGGCCTGGCGCAGGGCGGACCGGATCTTTGCGTCGGTGGCGGTGTCCACGGCGGAGGTGGAGTCGTCCAGAATCAGCACCCGGGGCCGGCGGAGAATGGCCCGGGCGATGCACAGGCGCTGCTTCTGACCGCCGGAGACGTTGGCGCCCCCCTGCTCAATGTGGGTGTCGTAGCCGTCGGGCATCCGGGAGATGAACTCGTCGGCGCAGGCCATGCGGCAGGCCTCCTCCATCTCCTGGTCCGTGGCGTCCTCCCGGCCCCAACGGAGGTTTTCCCGGATGGTGCCGGAGAACAGGGTGTTCTTTTGCAGCACCATGGCACAGCCCTGGCGCAGGGCCTCCATGGTGTATTCCCGGACGTCGTGTCCGCCCACGGACACGGCGCCCTCCGTGGCCTCATACAGCCGGGGAATCAGACTCACCAGGGTGCTCTTGGCGCTGCCGGTGCCGCCCAGGATGCCCACGGTCATGCCGCTGTCGATATGCAGGCAGACATCCTCCAGGTTCCAGGCGCCGCTGTCCTTGTGGTATTTGAAATAGACATGATCAAAGTCCACTTCGCCGTTTTCAACGGTCAGGGCCGGGTCGGCGGCGGAGTCGGTGATCTCGGGCTGCTCCTCCAGCACCTCCACAATGCGCTTGCCGCAGGCGATGGACCGGGTCAGCACCATCATCACCATGGCCACCATCATCAGGGACATGAGAATTTCGGAGGCGTAGGTGAAGAAGGCGATCAGGTCGCCGGACAGCATGGTGCCCCCCACCACATAGCGGCCGCCCAGCCACATGATGGACATGATGGTGCCGCCCATGATCAGGGTCACCAGGGGAACAAACAGCACCACGAAGCTGAAGGCCCGCTCCGCCGTCTGCCGCAGCTTCTCGCTGCGCTGGGTGAACTTCTCCTGCTCCCGGTCCTCCCGGACGAAGGACTTCACCACCCGGATGGCGTTGAGGTTCTCCTGCACCACCAGGTTCAGGTCGTCGGTGGACTTCTGCAGGGCGGTGAAAAACGGCCCCACATAGCGGATGACGATGGCCACCAGAAGCAGAAGCAGGGGAAGCACCACCAGGAATACCTGGCTCAGCTGGAGGCTGATGGTCAGGGCCATGACCAGGGCGGTGATCAGCATTACCGGGGCCCGGACCAGCATGCGCATGCCCATCATCAGGGTCATCTGCACCGACGAAACGTCGTTGGTGAGCCGGGTGATCAGGGACGCGGTGGAAAACCGCTCGATGTTGGCAAAGGAGAACCTCTGCACCTGGGCATATTCCGCGGCCCGGACGTTGGCGCCGAAGCCCATGCCGGCCTTGGCGGCCAGCGCTGCTGCGCCCACGCCCAGCGCCAGACAGATCAGGGCCATCAGCACCATCTTCAGGCCCATGGTAAGGATGTAGCTGCGGTCTCCGGCGCCGCCGTTGCCGCCGATGCCGTAGTCCACGATGTTGCTCATGGCCTTGGGCAGCATCAGCTCCAGCACCGCTTCGCCTGCCGAGCAGAGGATGCCCAGCAGGATGTAGACCCGATACCCCTTGGTATACGGGGCAAGCTTGCGTATCATAGTTCGGTTTCCTCCATTTGCGCTGCGAGATTTTGCGCCACCCGTTCCAGATAGCGGTGCAGGGTGGCCAGTTCCTCTGGGGAGAAGCCCTGTTCCATCTGCCGGTTGGTCTTCTGTGCGATGCGGATAAAGTCGCTGCGGAAGCGGCGGCCCTCCTCCGTCAGCCGGAGAACACGGCACCGGGCGTCCTGCTGGCAGGCATCTCTGGTGAGAAGGCCCTTCTCCTCCAGACGGCCCACGATGCCGTTGATGGTGGAAGGCTTCACGGCCATATACTGCTCCAGCTGCCGCTGGGTCACCGGCTCCGGCTGGCGGTGCAGGTACATCAGCGCCCGGCACTGGACCGGAGTGACGCCGTACTGCCGCAGCGAGCGATCCATGACCATCCGCATCCGGTGCTCGCACTGACCTAGCAGCCGCCCCAGATGATCGCTCTGACAGGTACTACTCAAGGTAAATCGCTCCTCTCTGAATCGTTAGCTGGCTAAATGTTAGCGTGCTAAATATTACCACGGAATGGAAGCATCGTCAAGAACAAATGGAGCGGCACCGTGTAAACGATTTGTGAACGGAGAGGTCAGGCGGCGGAGCGGCGGCGCAGGAGGTTTTTCCAGCCCAGCAGATCGATGTCGTGATATTGAAGCAGCAGACGGACGGTGAAAAAGCTGTCGACGGTCAGCAGCAGCCACACTGCCAGCGTCAGCCACGGCGGCACGGCGGTAAGCCATGGCCGCAGCAGGGGGTGGATATAGCGGGCGGTCACGGCCGCCAGCGGCCCCCAGATCAGGGCAAAGGGCAGGCACACCCGGCGGTTCAGGTCCATTTTGGTGGAGGAGTAGTCCCAGAACATGACCCCCAGCAGTCTATCGCAGCAGAAATGGACAGCGTATTCCACCGCCGTGGCGGTGAGTCCGCCATAGAGGGCCAAGTGCCAGAAGGTGTCCGTCATATCCGGCGGCAGAGCCAGCACCGCCAGCATGGCAAGGCCGTACACCGGACACACCGGCAGCAGCAGATACCCCTTGCGGATGGTGTGGCGGGAACGGGGGACAAGGGCATAGACCTTCTCCAGCAGATAGCCCAGAAAGCCGTAGGTCAGAAAGCTCCAGAGGTACATGGGCAGCGTCTCCTTTCTGGAGACAGTGTGTCCCGGAGGAGAGTGGGTATCCCCACTTGCCAAAGCCATTTTTTTCTGCTATGCTGATACCGTCGATAAGCAAGGGTCAATGCGCCTGATATCGATGGTACTATCGAATGTGAGAGAGGAGGAGCGGCCATGGATCAGCAGTGGGAACAGCTGCGGCAGCGGTGTCTGGTCTGCCGGGCGTGCAGTCTGGCCCAGGAGCGGACCCAGGTGGTGTTCGGCGTGGGCGATCCGGCGGCGGAGGTGCTGCTGGTGGGGGAGGCCCCCGGCGCCAACGAGGACAAGCAGGGGGAGCCCTTTGTGGGCCGGGCCGGGAAGCTGCTGGACGATATGCTGCAAATGATCGGCCTGTCCCGTGAGCGCATCTATATCACCAACAGTGTCAAGTGCCGCCCGCCCCAAAACCGGGACCCGCTGAACACCGAGAAGGAGGCGTGCAGCGGCTATCTGCGGCGGCAAATGGAGCTGATGCAGCCGAAAATCCTGGTGTGTCTGGGGCGCATCAGCGCCATGGAGCTTATCAAGCCTGATTTCCGCATCACGCAGGAGCACGGCCTGTTTTTCCGGCAGGACGGCATAGAAAAGATGGCCATGTACCACCCGGCGGCCCTGCTGCGGGACCCCGGCAAGAAGCCGGAGACTTTCGAGGATCTCAAGCGCTTACAGGCCAAAATTCGTGAGATCTGCGTCCGGACAAAGCTGGATTTTTAACGACGCACCGGGCCATACTACTTTCATTATTATTTTGTGGGAGGAACACCATTATGTATAAGAATATTGAAAAGCAGAAGGTTCTGCACATGGCGGAGCAGGTGGACTATCAGGACGGCCAGATCGTCAGCCGCACACTGGTGCAGAACAGCAAGCTCAGCATGACCCTCTTTGCCTTTGAAAAGGACGAGGAAATCAGCACCCATGCTGCCGGCGGCGACGCCATGGTGACGGTGTTGGAGGGTACCGGCCGCTTCACCGTGGGCGGCGAGGTCTTTCTGGTGTCTCAGGGCGAGACGCTGATCATGCCCAAGGATATCCCCCATGCGGTGTACGGGCAGGAGCGGTTCAAGATGCTGTTGACGGTGTCGTTCTAAAAATCTGGTGCAAGATCCATTGGATCTTGCACCAAAGGCCCCAGCCCGCTGCGTGCATCATTTCTGCGTCAGACCGCAGAAATTCCACACTTGCGGTCTGAGCGGTATTTTGACTGACGCACCGGTCGTCAGCCAAAATGGAGCAGAGCTTTTCGCCGCCTGCGGGCGGCGAACTCTGCGAGGCTTTTGACGGGCCCAACGGTCTGCATGGCCTTTCCGGAGCGGTCAGAAGCTTTTTGCTGACTTTCCATCCCGTGTGCTGCGGCACACGGGATGCTTTTTCGCAAAAAAGCAGGAAAAACCGCAAAATAGGGGGTTGCAACTGCCGCATCCCTGCGTTAGAATGGAGCTTACAACCATGAAGGAGGGTGCAGAATGCAGGGTGAAGGATTGAAAAAATTACAGAGCGGACAGCCCATCTCTACACGGGAGCTGCTGCTGCTGATCGCTCAGCTGAGTTGGCCGGCCATTCTGGCCCAGATCTCCTCCGTGGTGATGCAGTATATTGACACGGCCATGGTGGGCCAGCTGGGCTCCAATGCCTCCGCCGCTATCGGTGTGGTGGCGACCACCTCGTGGCTCTTCGGCGATCTGTGCATTGCGCTGACCATCGGCTTTAACGTGGCGGTGGCGCAGGCGCTGGGAGCCAGACAGTCGGAGAAAGCCCGCGGCATCATGAAGCTGGCCTTTCTGGTGTGCATGGCCTTCAGCCTTGTGATGATGGCCATAGCGCTGGGCATCACCGGGAATCTGCCTCGCTGGCTGCGGGCAGACCCCGCCATCTGGCAGGATGCCAGCGCCTACTTTCTGGTATATGTTCTGTCGCTGCCCTTCATGCAGATGAATAACCTCTGCGGCGGACTGCTGCGTTCGGCGGGCAATATGAAAACCCCCGGCATCTGCATGGTGGTGATGTGCCTGCTGGACGTGGTGTTCAACGCCTTCCTCATCTTCCCCAGCGGAACGCTGCGGGTGCTGGGGGTGACGCTGCCGGGCTTCGGTCTGGGGGTTCTGGGTGCCTCCATGGGAACGGCACTGTCGCAGGTGGTCATTGCGGTGGTGCTGGTCTATATCCTGCTGGTGCGGTCGCCGGAGCTGCACCTGCGGCGGGGCGAAAAGGCACGGTTTACGGCGGCACAGCTGAAGCGCTGCCTGTCTATCTCGGCTCCCGTCATGGGCGAGCGCACCATTCTTTCCACCGCCCGGATGGTGACTACCGCCATCGTGGCCCCGCTGGGCATCATCGCCACGGCGGCCAACTCCTTCGCCATAACGGCGGAGAGTCTCTGCTATATGTCCGCCTTTGGCGTGCAGGCGGCGGCCTCCACGCTGGTGGGCCAGAGCGTAGGCGCCGGGCGGAAGGATCTGACCTATCGGCTGGGCTGGCTGACGGTGGCGCTGGGCATGGGCCTGATGGTGATCACGGGGACGCTGCTGTATGTGCTGGCCCCGGCCATGATCGGCATGATGGCGGTGGACGAGGCCGTCATTGAGCTGGGCGTGCGGGTGCTGCGGATCGAGGCATTCGCGGAGCCGCTGTTCGGTGCCTCCATCGTGGCCAGCGGCGTGTTTCAGGGAACCGGCAGCACGTTGGTGCCTATGCTGCTGAATTTCGGCACCATGTGGGGCATCCGTGTGCCGCTATCGGCCATTCTGGCGGCCAAGTGGGGTCTTGTGGGTGTCTGGGTGGCCATGGCCCTGCAGCTGGGTGTGTGCGGCATCTGCTTCCTGATCCGTCTGGCCGGCAAGCGCTGGCTTCCCAAGGAAACGTTGCAATAAGAAAAAATACACGGCACAGGGCCGGAGC
>ERZ772867.3398-NODE-3398-length-13383-cov-6.876726_pt1 | contig 13383 bp, 7 predicted proteins | sample MGYA00511341_ERZ772867 | MGnify/ENA primary metagenome ERZ772867 (study PRJEB29015, sample SAMEA2737707) | human gut metagenome | biome: human gut; feature: human-associated habitat; material: faeces | place: China | collected 2012 ... | reverse complement strand
TTGTCTGTTTATGTAAAATCTTTCAAAGAACTCTTTCTTTAGTTGCTAAGAGAAACCATATTTCTAAAAAGCGAGTGCAAAAGTACTAACTATTTTTCATTCCACAAAATCTTTTCGCAAAAAAGTTGAGATTTTAGCCAAAATTTAACATATATAAACAAATAAATGCATTTTAGAAGCTATTTCTGCCTATTTTAAAGGACTACATAAAAACTACATTTCAAATTAGGAAATACAACTGTGATAGATTTAACTAGTAGCATGTAGAATAGAGAGACATGCATACGAATTTTCCTTCTTTATTATAATGTACGCGCGCAATAACATATTTTTTATCTTATCTAAACCTACACAAGCATCACCCCTAAACATTCTATCCAGCTATGCACTTAACAATAAATCTACTTATTTTTCTATATTTTTTTAATTCTTGATTCCATTTCAATAGTTTTTACCTCTCTTTCCACCCTCTTTCTTGATGAGCATGTGGTAGAGACCATCGCTCTTCAGGAAATCGATACCATAGTTGTCCCATTTGTGACTCTTGCGCACGCACATATCGGTGGTAACCATGATGTATCCTTTACCATTATGCATACGGGTGATGTAGGCATCACGGGTTCCGCCTTTAATGCGGGCATGCTCTTCTGGATTGAAGATAGGGTTGCCGCCATTGATGTCCTGATAGTTGTAACCATCACGGGAAATAGCGTAGGCTGTCCACTCCCCCTTATCGCTCATATGACAATAGAGATAACCATAATTTCCCTTTACAAGATTCTGTGCAGTCATTGGCATAGAGGCCGCCAACGCCAAGAGAACAGCTGATAATTTCTTTTTCATTGTGCTCAGAAGACAAAGGAGAGGGAGGAAAGAAAAAGGGAGGAAAACCTCATCACTGAGGTCAACCTCCCTACACTTATAGTTAAAAATAACCGATTTATTTGTTCAGGAACTTATCTACCTGGGCAGCAATCTTTCTGCCGCTTGCCATGGCGCGTACTACCAGAGAGGCACCGCTTGCTGCATCGCCTGCCACGAAAACATTCTCGGCAAATTCAGGCTGCTGTGGCTTCAGAAAGCCCATTGCTAGGAATACAGCCTCAGCCTTGATTATTTCTGGCTCACCAGCCTCTACCATCAACGGACGACCACCCTCAGGGTTTGGTTTCCAATCAATAGGCTGAACCTTCACGCCTGTCAACTTGCCATTCTTTCCGAGGAACTCCAGAGAGTTAATATTCCAGCGGCGAGTACAGCCTTCCTCGTGACTTGAGGTGGTCTTCAAAGTGCGAGGCCAATTTGGCCAAGGATTCTTAGGATCCTCAGGGCCTTCTACAGGCTTAGGCATGATCTCAATCTGTGTCACGCTCTTGCACCCCTGGCGATGAGCAGTACCGATACAGTCGGAACCCGTATCACCACCACCGATTACCAATACATCCTTGCCCTTGCAGTTAACCAGTTCGTCCTTAGAGAACTCCATACCTGCGAGGATACGGTTCTGCTGAGAAAGCAGCTCGAGGGCGAAATAAACACCCTTCAATTCTCTTCCAGGAATTTTCAGGTCGCGTGCCGTTGGCGTACCGGTAGATACCACATAGGCATCGAAGCCTTCTGGCAACTTGGTAACGTCAATATGCTGGTTGTATCTGAATTCAATACCCTCCTCTTCGAGAAGACGGAGACGGCGGTCGATGATGCTCTTGTTGAGCTTGAAGTTTGGAATACCATAACGCAACAGACCACCGGCATTCTCACGTGCCTCGAATACAGTTACCTTATAGCCCTTATGGTTCAACTGGTTGGCAGCTACCAATCCCGCAGGACCGGCACCGATGACAGCCACCGTCTTGCCATTACGCTCAGGAATCTCAACATGTACATAATCCTCAGAGAAGGCGTGCTCCACGATGGCACACTCATCCTCACGGTTGGTGGTTGGCTCATGATCCATGAGATTCAATACACACGCCTTCTCGCAGAGTGCAGGACAGATGCGTCCTGTGAACTCAGGGAAGTCGTTGGTGGAATTTAGGAGGCGGTAAGCCTGCTCCCAGTCGCCCTTGTAGAGGGCATCATTCCACTCCGGTGCCTTATTGCCCAGCGGACAAGCCCAGTGACAGAAAGGCACACCACAATCCATGCAACGTGAAGCCTGCTGTCGGCGATCGTTGCTATTCAATGTCTGTTCTACCTCGCTAAAGTCGAGGATTCTATCGTGAATTGGTCTATAACCTGCTTCCTTGCGAGGTATAGTCAAAAATGCTTTTGGATTTCCCATCTTTTTTCTAATTTTAAAATTAGTAATCTCGCTGCATATCCGCAATCTTCTGCTGCAACTTCTTTACCTGCTCCTCCTGGAGAACTCGCTTGTACTCGATTGGCACTACCTGGATGAAATCCTCTACGTAGTGGTTCCAGTCGTCGAGCATGGTACGGGCAAGCTTACTGCCAGTGTAGAGATAATGCTGACGGATCAGCTCATGCAACTCCTTGCGATAGGTGCTGTCCTCCACGAGGTTGATCTCCACCATATCCATGTTACAGAAGTAATCGAAGTTGTGGTTCTTATCCCATACGTAGGCAACACCACCACTCATACCAGCGGCGAAGTTACGGCCAGTTTCACCGAGCACTACTACTCTACCGCCCGTCATATACTCGCAGCAGTGGTCGCCAGCACCCTCAATCACGGCGATGGCACCGGAGTTACGAACACCGAAGCGCTCGCCTACCTTACCATTGATATACAACTCACCGCTTGTGGCACCATACAGACCGGTGTTACCGGCGATGATGTTATCCTCAGCAGAGAAGTTGCTGCGGATAGGAGGAAGGATGGAAACACGACCTCCTGAAAGTCCCTTGGCGAAATAGTCATTGGTCTCACCTTCGAGTTTGAAATCCACTCCCTTAACCAGGAAGGCACCGAAGCTCTGACCTGCAGAACCCTTGAACTTCACGTTCACGGTCTTGTCTGGAAGACCAGCCTCACCATATTTCTCGGCAATCATACCGCTCAGCATCACACCGGCAGCACGATCGGTATTCTTGATGGCAAAATCGAGGTTCACCTCTTCCTGGTTCTCGATGGCACGCTGTGCACCACGAATCAACTGCTGGTCGAGTACATTGTCGAGGTCATGAATCTGCTCGGTAGTATGATAGAGCGAGCAATGACCTGTCTCACGATGCAAGAGACGAGAGAAATCGAGCAAGTCGGCCTTCTCCTTGATGCTCTTGGCCACCTCTGGCTCTACGGCATCCGAACCCTCGGTAGGAACAATCTCCTCATCCTTCTTGCGGACGATGAGCTCGGTATGACCGATGATATCGTTCAATGAGGTGTAACCCATCTCTGCCAGATACTCACGAACCTCCTCAGCGAGGAAGCGGAAGTAGTTGATAAGATACTTGTAGCTGCCACGGAAGTGCGCACGGAGCTTAGGATCCTGTGTGGCAACACCCATAGGACAGGTATTCAGGTTACACTTACGCATCATGACACAACCCAATACGATGAGGGCGGCAGTACCGAAACTGAATTCCTCAGCACCGAGCAAAGCCATCAGAATGATGTCACGACCGCTCTTCAACTGACCATCTACCTGCAGGCGAACCTGACCACGAAGACCGTTCTTCACCAGTGTCTGCTGGGTTTCAGAAAGTCCGATTTCAGGAGAGATACCAGCGAAACGCATACTTGATGCAGGGCTGGCACCTGTACCGCCCTCAGCACCAGAGATAACGATGAGGTCGGCCTTTGCCTTAGCCACACCGGCAGCGATGGTACCCACACCACTCTCAGCAACCAACTTCACAGAGATAGCCGCCTTAGGGTTTACGTTCTTGAGGTCGAAGATGAGCTGAGCCAAATCCTCGATACTGTAGATATCGTGATGAGGTGGAGGAGAAATCAAGCTGATGCCAGGGATAGAGTGACGGGTCTTGGCGATGACCTCGTTAACCTTGAAGCCAGGCAACTGACCACCCTCACCCGGTTTAGCACCCTGTGCCACCTTGATCTGGATTTCCTCTGCATTTACCAAATATTCTGTAGTCACACCGAATCGACCGGAAGCCACCTGCTTGGTCTTGCTTGAGAGGCTGATGCCATCCTGTGTAGAATGGAATCGCTCGTTATCCTCACCACCTTCACCGGTATTGCTTCGGGCACCGAGGGCGTTCATGGCGAGTGCCATTGCCTCGTGAGCCTCTTTGGAGAGGGCACCGAAACTCATCGCACCGGTAACGAAGTGCTTCACGATTTCCTCTACCGGCTCCACCTTATCTATAGAGATAGGATTCTTGCGGAAGGTGAAGAAGTCGCGGATGAAGATAGGCTCCTGCTTATCGTCAACGAGATGTGTATATTTCTTGAAGAGATCATAATCGCCCTTGCGGGTTGCGAGCTGCAGGGTGGCGATGGTCTCTGGGTTCCAAGCGTGCTTGATACCGTCCTTGCGGTAGTGGAACTGTCCCATACTTGGCAGGAACTCGAGCTTCTTGGTCTCGAATGCCTTGTCGTGCAGGCGGATGGCATCACGGGCGATGGTCTCGAGTCCGATACCGCCGATGGTGCTCACCTCTGTTCCGAAGTAGCTCTTCAGGAGGCTCTCGCTCAAACCGATGCTCTCGAAGATCTTGGCACCACGATAGCTTCGGATGGTAGAAATACCCATCTTAGCCATAATCTTGAACAAGCCCTTCTTCACAGCCTTGATGTAGTTCTGCTCGGCTGTATGGTAATCCTCCTGAATCTTTCCCTTCTTTACAAGGTCGTCGAGGATGGCGTATGTCAAGTATGGACAGAGGGCTGATGCACCGTAACCCAACAGGAGGGCTGCATGCATTACCTCACGAATCTCACCACTTTCTACGATGAGGGCTGTCTGCACACGCTTGCCGGCATCAATCAGATAATGATGTACGGCGCTCACGGCGAGCAGAGATGGAATGGCGGCATGGGTCTCATCCACGCCACGGTCGCTCAAGATGATGTAGTTGTAACCATCATCCACGCTCTGGGCAGCCTTCTTACAAAGTTCATCCAATGCCTCATGCAGTCCTTCTTCGCCCTTGGCGGTTTCGAAAAGCATGTGGAGCTTTACAGTATTGAAGCCCTTGTAGCGGATATTCTGAAGGATATCCAATTGGGTATTAGTCAGGATAGGATGTGGCAGACGAACCATCTTGCAGTTACTTTCGTCCGGGTTCAGGATACCGGAACCTACTCTACCGATATACTCGGTAAGACTCATCACGAGGTTCTCACGGATAGAGTCGATGGCAGGGTTGGTAACCTGAGCAAACTGCTGACGGAAGTAGTTGAAGAAAATCTGTGGCTGGTCGGAAAGCACGGCAAGCGGAGTATCATTACCCATAGATGCAGTAGGTTCCTGCCCCTTGGTAGCCATTGGGATGATAGTACCGTCGATATCTTCCTCGCCAAAACCGAATTCCAATTCCTTGCGAGTGAGGTTTTCTACAGCGTTTTCCACCTTACGTCCGCTGCGCAGCTTTTCCAGTTCAATACGATTGGTGTTCAGCCACTGGCGGTAAGGATGCTGCTCAGCCAGGCGCTCCTTGATTTCGCCATCATAGTAAATCTTGCCTTCCTGGGTATCAATCAAGAGAATCTTACCAGGCTGCAAGCGTCCCTTCTCGGCAATCTCGGTTGGGTCGAAATCCATCACACCTACCTCAGATGCGACTACCATCATATCGTTCTTGGTGATGGTGTAGCGGGCAGGACGCAGACCATTTCTATCGAGCATACCACCGGCATAACGGCCATCGCTGAAGAGCAGGGCGGCAGGACCATCCCATGGCTCCATCAGGATAGAGTGGTACTCATAGAATGCCTTCAGATCCTCAGAGATAGGGTTTTTGTCGTTGAAACTCTCTGGCACCATCACAGCCATGGCATGAGGCAATGACAGACCGCTCATCACGAAGAACTCAAATACATTGTCGAGGCTGGCAGAGTCACTCATATCAGGCTGAACGATAGGAGAAATCTCACGGATATCGCCCAAAGCCTCGCTGCTCAACACACTCTCACGAGCCTTCATCCAGGCACGGTTACCACGGATGGTGTTAATCTCACCATTGTGGGCAAGGAGACGGAATGGCTGAGCCAGACTCCATGTTGGGAAGGTGTTGGTAGAGAAGCGGGAGTGAACCAGAGCCAGACCGCTTGTGAAATAATTATTGGTCAAGTCAGGATAATATTGGCGCAACTGGAGGCTGCTCAACATACCCTTATATACGATGTTCGAATTAGACAACGAACAAATATAGAAATCAGGATCGCTGACACGTTTCTCAATACGTTTACGGATAAGATAGAGGGTGCGCTCAAAGACAGGCACCTTATCATCTGTAACACCTGTGATAAACACCTGTTTGATAGCTGGTTCGTTGCTCAAAGCAGCCTCACCCAAACAATCAGGGTTAGTAGGCACATTGCGAAGATGCATCAGCTGCAATCCCTCGCGTTCAATTTCCTCAATCATGATAGAGAGAATATCCTGCTGTTTCTTCTCATCCTTAGGCAAGAAGACGAGACCCGTACCATATTTACCTTTTTCTGGCACTGGGATACCCTGAAGAAGAATAAACTCATGTGGAATCTGGAGCATGATACCGGCACCATCACCCGTCTTGTTATCGGCACCCTCTGCACCACGATGACGCATGTTCTCGAGTACCTTCAAGGCGTTATCAACCAGTTCATGACTCTTGTTACCGTGGATATTCACCACCATACCTACGCCACACGCATCGTGCTCATAGGCTGAACTGTACAATCCTTTTTCCATTTCTTGTTCGTTTTATATCAGTTATTTCCAACTATTTTTATTACTTAAATATGAAGTGCAAAGTGATTCTTCACTCTTCACTTATTTATACGCCTGTTCGTGAACTCCCGCCACGGCTCTGCCACTAGGGTCGTTCTGGTTCTTGAATGAGGCATCCCAGGCAAGGGCTTCGGCTGTAGAACATGCTACGCTAGGCACACTAGGTACGCTCTTGGCAGCGCTGTCGCTTGGGAAATGCTCGGCGAAGATAGAACGATAATAATACTCCTCCTTATTCTGTGGAGGGTTGATAGGGAATCGCTCAGCAGCATGCGCCATCTGCTCATCGCTGACGGCAGATGCGGTAATCTGCTTCAGGGTATCAATCCATGAATAGCCCACACCATCGGAGAACTGCTCCTTCTGTCGCCATGCCACTTCTTCTGGAAGCAAATCGGCAAATGCCTCACGAACCACCTTCTTCTCGATGGTCTTATCCGGACACATCTTCAAAACCGGGTTCATACCCATCGCTACATCCAGGAACTCCTTGTCGAGGAAAGGCACACGGCCCTCGATGCCCCATGCAGCCAAACTCTTGTTAGCTCTCAGACAATCGTAGAGATAGAGTTTACCCAACTTTCGTACGGTTTCCTCATGGAATGCCTTGGCATCCGGTGCTTTATGGAAGTAGAGATAACCTCCGAATACCTCGTCAGCACCCTCGCCCGAAAGCACCATCTTGATACCCATGCTTCGGATGACTCTCGCTAAAAGATACATCGGGGTAGATGCACGGACGGTAGTCACATCGTAGGTCTCGATAAAATAAATGACATCACGGATAGCATCCAGACCTTCCTGAATGGTATAGTTGATTTCGTGATGCACAGTTCCGATGTGTTCGGCAACCAAACGTGCCTTTGCCAGATCAGGCGCACCCTTCAAACCAACAGCGAAGGAGTGCAGACGTGGCCAATAAGCCTTGGTCTCTCCTCCATTTTCCACACGGGTAGAAGAATATTTCTCGGCTACGGCTGAAATGACAGAAGAATCAAGACCACCACTGAGAAGAACACCATAAGGAACATCACTCATCAACTGACGTTTGACGGAAGCCTCCAAAGCATCATGAATCTCTTTCACTGCCGTTTTCTCCTGAGGTTCAGCATTCTTCAGCTGTTCTTCAGCCTTCTTGGCATCATCAATCTGATATTTTTTCTGCATGGCAGCATACTCAAACCAATCGCGTGTATAGTATCGCTTCATGCCAGGGTTCTTGCTATAGTAATAATGACCTGGGAGGAATGGCTCGTAGTGGTCGCACTGACCTTCCAGCGCCTTCAACTCGCTTGCCACCAGCACTTTTCCATCCTTATCATAACCAATATAAAGAGGAATCACGCCGATAGGGTCGCGGGCGATGAGGAATTCATCACGCTCAGCATCGTAAAGGGCGAAGGCAAAGATACCGTTCAGCTCTTCAAGCATCTTGGAGATACGGGCGTGGAGCGCATCCTCACCTTTATATATTAAGGTATCAAAGTCGGAATCTGCTCGCATCTCACGATAGAGAGAAAGAATCACCTCACAGTCGGAACCGGTCTGATACTGGTATTTGCCGGCAAAACGGGCACGGATATTCTGATGATTATAAATCTCACCGTTTACGGCAAGCACCTGTTTTTTGTCTGGTGCAAACAAAGGTTGGCGACCACTTTCCGGGTCAACAATGCTCAGACGCTCATGTGCCAGGATAGCAGAACCACCACAGTAGATTCCGCTCCAGTCTGGTCCGCGATGGCGGATCTTCTGGCTCATACGAAGCGCTTGCTGTCGCAATTCAGGAGTTTGCTCCTGAATATTGAAGATAGATACGATTCCACACATAATATCTTTTCCTTTCTTTTACGGTTATTTATAACTCTAATTCTTATCAGAAACTCGCTTTCAATATCATTTTGCTAAGTTTTGGGTGCAAAATTACTACTTTTTATCAATATACAAAAGATTTTCATTACCTTTTGTCTCAAGAAAAGAGATATGATTACATTTTTGCACATAACTACCTATTTAATCTTTCATTCTGAAAGTACAAATCACACCATTCATTACAAAATAGCACAAAGAGAGAAAAATAAGATAAAAGCATTAATTCCACTGAAATCCCTACGCCCTGAAAGGACAAACCCGTTAGGCGTTTAGGCGGATTTGCAATCCGCTGTCCAAAAAGGTTCGACCACCCTGGGGGATTTGCAATCCCCATCAATACTATGAAAGTTTAGTTAAAAAATATATAGGATTGTGCCGTTTTTCCCATTTTTTTCGTATCTTTGCAGTATTATTAGTTTTATTACAAATAACCTAATTTATTCAATTATTCCGTAGATGTTACTATAACAATATGAGAAAGAAACTTATAAACCTATTCATGATGACTTGCGTGATTGCTGGTGGCTTCACACAGGCATCCTTTGCTCAACAGGCAAAATCGAGCAATCTCACACAGTTTGTCAACCCAAGAATCGGAACGGGTGGCCACGGTCACGTATTCCTCGGAGCCAATGTTCCGTTCGGATATGTGCAGTTGGGGCCTACCGAACCATCACGTGGCTGGGACTGGTGTTCCGGTTATCATCACTCAGACTCCGTACTCATCGGTTTCGGTCATCAACACCTCAGCGGTACCGGTATCGGTGACCTGGGCGACGTGGCATTCCTGCCTGTAACCGATGCCAACCAGAAGGAAATCCTCTTCAGTCATGCCAACGAGAATGTGCGTCCGGGCTACTATGCCGTAAAACTGCAGCAGCCTAACGTATGGGTAGAGCTCACAGCCACCCAGCGTGCCGGATTCCAGCGCTATACCTTCGGTGCAGATGCACAGCAGGCACAGCTGGTGCTAGACCTGAAGCAGGGCATCGGATGGGACGCTGCCAAGGATTATAATGTAGATAAGATTACATCTACCACTATGGCAGGTCATCGCTTCTCCAAGGGTTGGGCAAACGACCAGAAGGCATTCTTCTTCGCAGAATTCTCTCAACCTGTCACCGTCAAGCCATTGGGCACCGGAAGATGGTTGATTACCGCAGCAGATGTTACCAAGCCATTGCTGGTAAAGACGGGCATGTCGGCGGTCAGTGCAGAGAACGCCCAACTGAATTTGCAGAAGGAGATTCCAGGCTGGGATTTCCGTCAGGTGGTTGCTGATGCTGACGAAGCATGGAACAAGGAATTGGCTAAGGTAAACATCGAGACCAACGACTCCGTTTCCCGCCGCATCTTCTACACAGCGATGTATCACAGCATGACCGCTCCATCTGTGTTCTCAGATGTCAACGGCCAGTATCGCGGTGCCGACGGCAAGGTGCATGACGGCAACTTTACCAACTACACCACCCTTTCGCTCTGGGATACCTATCGTGCGGCTCATCCGCTGATGACCATGATTCATACCGATATGCTGCCTGATATGGCAAGCACCTTCATCAACATCTATCGCCAGCAGGGCCAGTTGCCGGTATGGCATCTGATGGGTAACGAAACCAACTGTATGGTGGGTAACCCAGGCATCCCAGTGCTTGCCGACATGGTTCTGAAGGGTTATGTTAAGGACAAGGAAGGCGCTTACGAGGCACTGAAGCAGTCGGCTCTGCGTGAAGACCGCGGCTTGGGTCTGCTCAAGAAATATGGTTATCTGCCTTACGATAAAGAAAAGACCAAGGAAACCGTGGCAAAGGGTCTGGAATATGCCCTGGCTGATGCCTGCGTGGCTAAGGTGGCGCGCATGCTGGGCAAGAAGGCAGACGCCAAGTATTTCGAGAAGAGATCTAAATCATACAGCAAATACTTCGACAAGGAAACCGGATTCATGCGCGGTATAGGTTCCGACGGCAAGTTCCGCACTCCATTCGACCCATTCTCTGCCGAGCATCGTGACGATGACTACACCGAAGGCAATGCATGGCAATACACCTGGCTGGTGCCACACGATGTTCACGGACTCGTGAAGCTCTTCGGCAGCGAACAGAAGTTTGTTACCAAGCTCGATTCGCTCTTCATCGTTACCGGAAACATGGGCGATAATGCATCTCCTGATATCTCAGGTCTCATCGGTCAGTATGCTCACGGCAACGAGCCTAGCCATCAGGTGCTCTACATGTACAACTATGTAGGTCAGCCTTGGAAGGGAGCCCGCCTGCTGCGCCAGACCATGGACGAGATGTATAAGGACGATTTCGACGGATTGAGCGGCAATGAAGACGTGGGTCAGATGTCGGCATGGTACATCCTTTCTTCCATGGGTCTCTATCAGGTAGAGCCAGCCGGCGGCAAGTACATCATCGGCAGTCCTATCTTCGACAAGGCATCGCTGAACGTAGGCAAGGGCAAGACCTTCAGCATCATCTGCAAGGACAACAGCAAGGAGAACATGTATATCCAGCATGCCAAGCTGAACGGCAAGCCATACACCAAGTCGTACATCATGTATAACGACATCATGAAGGGTGGTACCCTGGAACTCCAGATGGGCAGCCAGCCATCTAAGTGGGGCACACGCCCAGCCGACCGCCCATAAATACCGTCCACAATTAATGAACTAACTAACAAAAGATAAGAAAATGAGAAAGACTATTTTAGCAATGGCTCTTCTTGCCTCCATGACAGCGATGGCTCAGGAGAACGCCAAGGTGGATGTCCACGCACGCTATACCAAGGTGGTGACACCGGTGGATGGCAAGTACGAATCTAAGCGTCCGCCAGTAGAGGACCGTCTCTTCACCTCTACTGCCGTGGAGAAGAAGATCAAGGAAGTGCAGAAACTCCTGAAGAAGAACCCAAAATTGGCTTGGATGTTTGCCAACTGCTATCCTAACACTCTGGAGAGTACCGTTCACTACCGTGTGCTCGAAAATGGTGACGATGATACATTTGTATATACAGGCGATATCCCAGCCATGTGGCTCCGCGACTCAGGTGCGCAAGTTTGGCCTTACGTAGCCCTTGCCAACAAGGACGAGAAGCGGAAGAAGATGCTGAGGGGTGTGATTCTGCGCCAGCTGAAGTGCATCAACATCGACCGCTATGCCAATGCCTTCAACGATGGTCCTACGGGTGCCGGATGGGTGAAAGACCGCACCAAGATGCAGCCAGACGTGTTTGAGCGCAAGTATGAGATTGACTCCTTCTGCTACCCTATCCGCCTGGCCTACGAGTACTGGAAGGTGACGGGCGATGACTCTATCTTCGGCGATGTATGGATGAAGGCTGTGGATAACATCCTGAAGACCTTCCATGAGCAGCAGCGCAAGGTAACCGCCAAGGCTTATCACTTTACCCGTGTTTCCGACCGTGCCTTCGATACCATCGGCTGGGACGGTTTCGGTGCTCCGGTGAAGCCAGTGGGCCTGATAGCCTCCATGTTCCGTCCATCGGATGATGCCACGATACTTCCATTCCTGATTCCTTCCAATTTCATGGCAGTATCTTCTATGAACAAGGCTGCCGAGATTCTGAAGCATGTGGCTGAGAAGGATGCTACTAAGAAGGATGCGGCTCTGAAGATTGCTAAGGATTGCAGCAGTCTGGCTAATGAGGTTCAGGGAGCCTTGCAGAAGTATGCTATCTATGACCATCCTAAGTACGGCAAGATTTATGCCTACGAGGTAGATGGTTTCGGCAACCAGCTTCTGATGGACGATTCCAACGTACCATCATTGTTGGGTATGGGCTATATGGGTGATGTTCCGATGAACGATCCTATCTATCAGAACACCCGCCGTTTTGTTTGGAGCGAGGACAATCCTTGTTTCTTCCGTGGCAAGGCTGGCGAGGGTATCGGTGGTCCTCACATCGGATACGACATGCCTTGGCCAATGTCTATCATGATGAAGTGTTTCACTGCGCAGAGCGATGACGAGATTCGTTTCTGCATGAAGATGCTGCTGAACACGGATGCGGGCATGGGCTTCATTCACGAGTCTTTCCACAAGGATGATGCATCGAAGTTCACCCGTCCATGGTTTGCATGGCAGAACACGCTGTTTGGCGAGTTGGTGATTAAGTTGATTAACGATGGCAAGGCAGACTTGCTGAACAACTTATAATACACCTTATTATAATATAAAAAAGAGGATGTGTCATTAGTCCATGGCACATCCTCTTTTTTTCGTTCCGCAGATTTTATAGATTTTTTACCTTTTTACTTTTTTACCCTTTTACCTTTAAAAGTCCCACAGATTTCACAGATAACGCAGATTTAGAATTTTAGAATTTGTAAAGAATTACGGATAAAGGATACCCTTTGAAAAACTGAAGGTTGTGAAGGAAGGGTCACAAAAAAAACTGAAATCTGAAATTAAAAATACATTTATATATACAGCGTAGAGTAAAAAAGATGTAATTATATGATTATTAGGTAATTGCAATATATTTAGCCAAGTGTTAAAATGCAGTTTTTGACATGAAATTATTATTTTAAAAGTAAGCGTCTCCGCGTTTATACCTTGCATAATTCAAAAAAAAGCAGTAACAGCTGATTAAACTAATGCTGTTACTGCTTTTTCCATCGGTC
>ERZ772867.3393-NODE-3393-length-13393-cov-6.708877_pt1 | contig 13393 bp, 10 predicted proteins | sample MGYA00511341_ERZ772867 | MGnify/ENA primary metagenome ERZ772867 (study PRJEB29015, sample SAMEA2737707) | human gut metagenome | biome: human gut; feature: human-associated habitat; material: faeces | place: China | collected 2012 ... | reverse complement strand
CATGGTTCCGGCGCAGGAGCCGCCAGAGCGTGCGCGTGTGGCCCTGCACGCCGTCTGTGCCGCTCACGACGAGGATCGCCGCGTCAAGCACCGGGAGCGTGCGCTCTGTTTCGCCGGAAAAGTCCACATGGCCCGGCGTATCGAGAAGAGTCACGGCGCGGTTTTTCCATGTGAGCCGCGCCTGCTTGGAAAAGATCGTGATGCCGCGCTCGCGCTCCTGCGGGTCAGTGTCGAGAAAAGCGTCCGCATGGTCGACGCGGCCCAGACGCCGAAGCGCGCCGGAGGTATAGAGAAGCGCCTCGGAGAGCGTCGTTTTCCCGGCGTCCACGTGCGCAAGAATGCCGATGCACAAAGGGGACATTTCCGTATTTGATTTTTCCGCCATACAGCGTTCCCCTTTCTCTTATTTCAGCGTCGTATTATAGCACGAAAGGCAGGATTCTCCAATAGATTTATTAATTCGCAAAATCATTTGAAACGTTTTCTACAAAAACGCTTTCCGAAATTCGACAAAATGACTAAATGGGTGTTTTTCGCAAAATGCTTTTCTGTTTGGATTGACAAAGCAGAACCCGATGACTATAATTATCATCATTCATCCGGCAAGTTTAAACAAGGTTGCAGCAAAGATCAAACCGTGTTTAACCATTACCGGAGCATTACGAAATGGAGGATCCGAAAGTGAAAAAGTATCTGGCACTGCTTCTGGCGCTGGTCATGGTGTTCGCTCTTGCTGCCTGCGGCAGCACGGCCGAAACTCCCGCCGCCACCGAAGCCCCCGCTGCGGAACCCAAGACCCCGGCCGAAGAGCCCGCAGCCGAAGCTGATCCCATGGAAGATCTCATCGCCGCGGCGAAGGCCGAGGGCGAGCTGACCGTCTACGGCTCCTGCGAGGAAGAGTACCTCGCCGCCGCCTGCCAGCATTTCCAGGAACTGTACGGCATCAAGGTCAACTACCAGCGTCTGTCCACCGGTGAGGTGCAGGCGAAGATCGAAGAAGAGAACGGCAACCCCTCCGCCGACGTCTGGTTCGGCGGCACGACCGATCCCTACAACGTTCTCGCCAAGGAAGACCTGCTTGAGCCCTACGCCGCCCAGAACGCCTCCCACCTCATCAGCGACATGTACAAGGACGCTGAGGGCAAGTGGTACGGCATTTACAAGGGCATTCTCGGCTTCATGGTCAACACCGACGAGCTCGAGCGTCTCGGTCTCGAGGCTCCGGCGGACTGGGCCGACCTGCTCAAGCCCGAATACAAAGATCTGATCTGGCTCTCCAACTACAACACCGCCGGCACCGCCAAGCTGGTCGTCAACACGATGATCCAGAAGTACGGCCATGACGAAGGCATCCAGTACCTCGTAGACCTCGACAAGAACATCCAGGTTTATACGAAGTCCGGCTCCGGCCCGTCCAAGAACGTCGGCATCGGTGAGTGCGTCATCGGCATCGGCTTCCTGCATGACGGCATCACCCAGATCGTCGATAACCAGTACGGCAATATCGCCCTTGTGATCCCGTCCAGCGGCACCTCCTTCGAGGTCGGCGCGACCGCCATGTTCAAGGGCGCGAAGCACCCCAACGCTGCGAAGCTGTGGATCGAGTACGCTCTGTCTCCCGAGTGCGTTGAGCTCGCTGCCCAGAACGGCTCTTACCAGTTCCTGGTCATCGACAACGCCACCCAGCCGTCGCAGGCTGCGGAGTTCGGTCTGGATCCCGACAACGTCATGGAATATGACTTTGAGGATGCCAAGAACAACACCGGTACTTACGTCGAGGAAGTCATGGCTGCCCTGGCCAAGAGCGGCGCTGACACCGGCGCGGACCGTTTCAAGACTGAGTAATTATCTCTAATGCCAAGGCGGCGGCTTCTGCCGCCGCCTTGTTCGTAAACCGTCCGATGGATCGACTGTCATTATGAATCCGCACGCCGGATGCGCGCCGGTTCATAATGGCAGCGGGTCTGTTTTTAAAGAAACCGAAAGAGTCAGGAGGGATTCCGCCTATGGCAAGAACACAGGGCGCGGCGCTGGACCGGAAGAAACTGATGGGTGACCCCATTCTGGTCACGACCATCGTCGTGCTGATCACATTCCTCACGCTTTTCATTCTCTATCCGCTCGCCATACTGCTGGTGGACAGCTTTGTGGGCGACGGCGGGTTCAGCTTCAATGTGTTCAAGCGCATTTTCCAGATGCCCACCTTTACCCATGCCATCACAAACACGCTGAAAGTCGGCTTCCTCGTCGGAATTCTGTCCACGCTGGTCGGTCTGCTGTTTGCGTATGTGGAAGTGTACGTCCGCATGGGCAAATTCACCGGCGGACTTTTCAAGGTCGTATCCATGCTGCCGGTCGTGTCCCCGCCGTTCGTGCTCAGCCTTTCGATGATCATGCTCTTCGGCAAGGCCGGCATCATCACCCGCTTTCTGCTGAAGATCTACGATAACAGCGTGTACGGCTTCTGGGGCATCGCCATCGTGCAGACGCTGACGTTCTTCCCGGTGTGTTACATGATGCTCAAGGGGCTTCTAAAAAACATTGATCCCTCGCTCGAAGAAGCCGCCCGCGACATGGGCGCTTCGCGCTGGAAGGTGTTCACGAGCGTGACATTCCCGTTACTGCTGCCGGGTCTCGGCAATGCGTTTCTCGTGACGTTCATCGAGTCCATCGCCGACTTTGCCAACCCCATGATCATCGGCGGCTCCTATGATACGCTCGCAACGACCATCTATCTCCAGATCACCGGCGCTTACGACAAGGCCGGCGCCGCGGCGATGGCGGTGGTGCTCCTCTGCATTACGCTCGCGATGTTCGCCGTGCAGAAGTACTATCTTGAGCGCAAGACCGCCGCCACGCTCACCGGCAAGGCATCCCGCGGCCGTATGCTCATCACCGACCGCAGCGTCCGAGTTCCGCTCACGGTGCTCTGCTCGCTCGTGGCGCTCTTTGTTATCATGATGTACATTTGCGTCCCGATCGGTGCCTGCTTCCCGACGTGGGGCTACAAGTTCTTCCCGCTCACGGGCAAGTGGTTCAAGCTCGTGTTTACGCGCTACCACGGCTTCCAGGCGTTCCGTGATTCGTTTATTCTCAGCCTGATCTCCGCGCCCATCACGGCGCTTTTGAGCATGATCATCTCGTATCTTGTCGTCAAGCGGAAGTTTAAATCCAAGGGCTTCATTGAGGCGGTCTCCATGCTTGCCATGGCGGTGCCGGGCACCGTTCTCGGCGTCGGCTACATACGCGGCTTCTCGGGTGGTCTCTTCCATACCGGCATTTTGCAGGGGCTTTACGGCACAGGGCTCATCCTCATCATCGTCTTTGTCGTCCGCTCTCTGCCGACCGGCACACGAAGCGGCATTTCCGCGCTGCGGCAGATCGACAAGTCCATCGAGGAATCGGCCTACGATATGGGCGCGGACAGCTTCCGGGTGTTCATGACCGTAACGCTGCCGCTCATCAAGGATTCGTTCCTCAGCGGTCTTGTCACCGCGTTCGTCCGCAGCATCACCGCCATTTCCGCCATCATCCTGCTGGTGACGCCGCAGTTCCTGCTCATCACCGTGCAGATCAACGAGTTTGCCGAAAAAGGCTCCTACAGCCTTGCCTGCGCCTTTGCGACGATCCTCATCGTCATCACCTACGGCAGCGTGCTGCTGATGAATCTGGTAACAAAGCACTTCGGCACCAGCAGAAAAATCAAGGAGGGAAAGTAAGCCATGGAAAAAGTGAAAAAAGGCGTGCGTCTCGAACATATTTCCAAGATCTATCAGGACCCCAAGACCGGCAAGGATTTTTACGCTGTCAAGGATAATTCCCTCGTCATCGAGCCGGGCGAATTCGTCACGCTCCTCGGCCCCTCCGGCTGCGGCAAAACGACGACGCTGCGCATGATCGCCGGCTTTGAAAGCCCGGACGAGGGCGAGATCTATCTCGGCGACGAGGCCATCAACGCTCTCACGCCGAACAAGCGCGACACCGCCATGGTGTTCCAGAGCTACGCTCTTCTCCCCCACTACAACGTATTTGATAACGTCGCCTACGGTCTCAAGCTGCGCCACGCCCCGAAGGAAGAGATCCGCGAGCGCGTAATGAAGATCCTTGATCTCGTGGAGCTCACCGGTATGGAGGGCCGCATGACCAACCAGCTCTCCGGCGGTCAGCAGCAGCGTGTGGCGCTCGCCCGCGCGCTCGTCATCGAACCGAGCGTTCTGCTCTTCGACGAGCCGCTCTCCAACCTGGACGCCAAGCTGCGCGTCACAATGCGCACGGAGATCCGCCGCATCCAGCAGGAGGTCGGCATCACCGCCATTTACGTTACGCACGATCAGAGCGAAGCTATGGCGCTCTCCGACCGCATCATCATCATGCGCTCCGGCGTTGTGGAACAGATCGGCACCCCGCAGGAGATCTATTACCACCCCGTCAACGAGTTCGTCGCCGACTTCATCGGCGAGGCGAATTTCCTCAAGGGCAGACTGGAAGCTCTCTCGGACAACCGGGCGCAGCTCAACGTTTCGGGCGATATCTGCCACGCCGCTCCCGTGCCTGGCATGGAAGTCGGCAGGGATTATACGATCGTTCTCCGTCCCGAGGCCGCGTCTCTGGCCGAAGAGGGCGGGCTTCCGTGCGAGGTCGTTCTCTCCTGCTTCATGGGCAGCTACCAGAACTACCATGTCAAGGTCGGCGATACGCTCGTGAAGCTGACCGACCCCAACCCCAAGAACAAGCGCATTTACAAGGTCGGCGAGCGCTGCCGTCTGGTCTTTGATCCGGAGAGCGTGCACGTTCTCTGATTTCCCCTGTTTTGCCGCACCCCGTCCGCCCAAAGCGGACGGGGTGTTTTTCTGCCGGCACGGATTGGCAGAGCCGCACGGTTCCACGTATGCTGTAAGGGGTGCGCCTCAACATCTTGATCTTGGAGTGTGAACTATGGCAAGCTTTACCAACTTCGCCACGCTTTCCTATAACGGCGGCACAACAAACTCGAACATTGTCACCGGCGAAATCCTCGAAGCTCTCACCGCTGTCAAGACGGCGGTTTCGGCAAACTATTCGGCGGGAGACCGCATCACCTACGCTCTCTCGCTCGTGAACACCGGCACAGCGGCTATCACGGACTATACCGTCACCGATAATCTCGGCGGCTATACCGTCGGCGCAAACACCGTCTACCCGCTCGCCTACAACGCCGGAACGGTGCGCTATTATATTAACGGCGTTTTGCAGACAGCGCCGACCGTCACCGCCGGGCCACCGCTCACCGTGACCGGTCTCACGGTCCCCGCGGGCGGCAGCGCCGTTCTCATCTATGAGACGACTGCGACGCCCGTCGCACCGCTCGCAACGGGCAGCTCGATCACGAACACCGCAACGATCACCGGCGGCGGTCTCACAGCCCCGATCACCGCGCAGGCGACGGTGGAGACCGCGAACAGCGCCGAGCTCTCCATCAGCAAGGCGCTCTCGCCGACGACCGTTACGGAAAACGGCCAGATCACCTACACGTTCGTCATTTCCAACACCGGCAACACCGAAGCGACGGCGACGGGCAATGTTGTCGTCACCGACACGTTCGCCCCCATTCTCCGCAACATCGCCGTCACCTACAACGGCACGGCATGGACGGAGGGCACAAACTACACCTACAACGCCGCGACCGGCGTTTTCACAACGCTGGCCGGACAGATCACCGTTCCGGCGGCCTCGTTCACGCAGAACACAGACGGGACGTTCACCGTAACGCCCGGTACGGCCACACTCGTCATCACCGGTACGGTCTGACCAATCATTGTACAATCGTACAAACGATTCCGTCCCCGGCTTCGGCCGGGGACTTTCCTTACCGAAAAAGCGCTTCCCGTTCCGGTGTTTCCATGGTATAATAGCCGCAATTTACGCCTTTCGACAAACTGTGCACGTATTGGACGGAGTAAGAGAGACTTATGGAAAAGAAAACCTTTTATCTTACCTGCGAGCGGACATGGGTGTACGACACACTCATCTTCGCCGCCGGTATCCTCGGCTCGTACACCTACATGCTCTGCGGCGGCATTTTCTGCAACGCGCAAACCGGCAACATCGTGCTTCTCGGCATCGCGCTCGGCACGCGGAGCTGGACAAGCGCCCTGTACTATGTTATCCCGATCTCCGCCTACGCGCTCGGCGCGTTCATTTCCGAGCTTATTCCCGACGATGTGAAGCACCGCTTCCATATCCGCTGGGAAACGATCCTCGTCGCGGTCGAGATCGTATTCGTCGCCGTGCTCGGAGCGCTTCCGGCATCGACGCCGGTGCAGGTCTTTCAGGTGTCCATCAACTTTATCGCCTCCATGCAATACAACACGTTCCGCAACTCCGAGGGCGTGCCGATGGCCACAACGTTCGCCACCAACCACGTCCGTCAGCTCGGCATCGGTCTTGCCAAGGAGCTGCACCGCCGCCACGGTGACACGTCTCACCGCCGCGTTCTCAAGCGGCATTTTTCCATGGTCCTCTTCTTCCTCGCCGGAACGATCCTCGGCGCGGTAGCGTGCATTTTCCTCGGCCGCCGGGCGGTCTGGGTCGCAGCGCTCCCCTACGCCATCGTTTTCGCTGCCTTTCTCCACGCCGACCTCACCTCGGAAAAAGAGTGGCTGGAGCGCGATCCCGCGGGACACTGAGCGGCGGCGCACGTTTCTCTTGCTTTCCGGATCATTTCGCGCTATAATGCGCTAAATTGTAAATGCAGGAGAAATATATTATGTCCGGTTACCATAAAAACGAAGTTTACGCCCTTCTCAACGATAAGGGCATTCCTTACGAAGCCGTTGAGCACGAAGCGGTATTCACGATGGAGGAGATGGAACGTGCCGGGATCGATGCTCATGGCTGCATCTGCAAAAACCTCTTTCTGCGCGACGCAAAGGGCCGGCAGCATTATCTTGTGACCGTCCCTGATGAGCGGCGGGTCGATCTCAAATGGCTCTCGGCAGCGCTTGGCTCCTCAAAGCTCAGTTTTGCCTCCGCCGAACGGCTCGATACATACCTGAAGCTCCCGCAGGGCAGTGTTTCTCCGCTCGGGATCCTCAACGATGAGAGCCGCTCCGTTATCTTCGCCGCAGATGCCGCGCTTGCGTCACTGCCGGCGATCGGCGTTCACCCGAACGATAATACCGCCACGGTATTTCTTTCCTTTGCCGATCTCCGACGGATCATCGAAGCGCACGGCAACAGCGTCGTTCTCATCGATTTTTCCGTCTGCCCGCCGCAAACGTGATCTTCCGCCCCGCTCCCGGCATGCGCAGTGCCGGAAGCAGGGCTTTTTTCGCCGATGAGATTTCAGCGATTTTTACAACCATTTCTTTCCCTTGTTAAAGAATTTGATGTATATCTTCTCTTGAAAATCCGACCGACGCGCTGTAGAATCTCTCCATAATTTTTCACCGGAAGGAAGCCCGGCATACTGCCCGGCGCTTCTCCCTTTGCGGGGGCCGGAGTTTCGCGGTTCCGCCCCTTTCGGCGGGACCGCGCTCTTTTTTATTCTGCTGCGAAAGGATGGGTTTGGCCATGGCAAAAAAGAGGATCCTCGGAGTGATCGGTTTGGGACACGTAGGCGCGCATGTCTCTTACGCTCTCGCCGTACAGGGTATTGCGGACGAACTGATATTGATCGACAAAAACGCACAGAAGCTCGCAAGCGAAATACAGGATCTGCGCGATGCCGCAGCGTATCTTCCGCACCGCGTCAGCTTTCAGGCCGGGGAGTTTTCCGATCTCGGCGAATGCGACGTGATCGTCAACTGTGTTGGAAAGATCGAGCTTCTCCGCGAATCGCACGACCGTACCACAGAGATGGATTTTACGATCCCGGCGGTGCGCGGCTTTGCCGAGAAAATCCGGGAAAGCGGTTTTAACGGCGTTGTTATCAACATCACCAATCCCTGCGACATCGTAACGCATGAGCTTGCACTGGGGCTTGGGCTTCCGAGAGGGCGTGTATTCGGCACCGGCACCGGGCTGGACACCGCGCGTCTTCTCAGCGCGCTGGCCCGGCAGACCGGCATCGACCACAAGTCGATCACGTGCTACATGCTCGGCGAGCACGGAAATAAGCAATTTGCCCCATGGTCGTGCGTCAGCTTCCGCGGCATGCCGCTGGACGTCTGGGCAAAAACGGACGAACGGTTCCGGTTTGACCGCGAGGCGCTGCAAAAAGAATCCATCGGCGGCGGATGGGTCACATTCTCCGGAAAATACTGCACCGAATACGGCATTGCGACGACCGCCGCGCGCATGGCGCACATCGTTCTGCACGACGAAAAGGCCATTATGCCTGCCAGCGCGGAGCTTTGCGGAGAATACGGCGAATCCGGGCTGTTTGCCGGAGTCCCCTGCGTGCTCGGCGCAAACGGCGTGGAGCAGATCATCGAGCTGCCGCTTACAGCGGAAGAGCAGGCGCAGTTTCATGTTTGCTGCGACGGCATCCGCGCCAACATGGAGCATTGGAAAGACATCCGCAATATCTGAAAAGAGGAGCTTCATTATGAACATTACAATCACTAAAAAAGAGAACCCCGGAAAGCTGCCGGAAACGGATGAGCTCGGCTTCGGAAAATACTTTACCGATCATATGTTTCTCATGGACTATTCCGATACCGACGGCTGGCACAATGCGCGCATCGTCCCCTTCGGGCCGGTCAGCATGTCGCCCGCCGCGGGCGTGCTGCACTACGGCGCTGAGGTATTTGAGGGGCTCAAGGCCTACCGCCGTCCGGACGGCGGCGTGCAGCTTTTCCGCCCCTGGGATAATATGGCGCGTCTGAACCGCTCGTGCGATCGTATCGGTCTGCCGCGGATCAATGAGGAGGACGGGCTGCAGGCGATCCGGGAACTGGTGCGCGTAGATGAGCGCTGGGTTCCCTCCGAGCCGGGTACGTCGCTCTATATCCGTCCGTTCCTGTATTCCACGAATCCGACACTCTCTCTGCACGGCGTCTATTCGGCGACGTTTGCCGTCATTCTCTCCCCTTCCGGGAACTATTTCAAAAATGGGCTGAAGCCCGTCCCCATTATGGTGGAGACCGAAGACGTCCGCGCCGTTCGCGGCGGCACCGGTGAGGCGAAATGCGGCGGGAACTACGCCGCTGCCAACCGCGCCGCGGACAAAGCCGCCGAAAAAGGCTATGCGCAGGTTTTGTGGCTCGACGGCGTCGAGCGGAAATACGTGGAAGAGGGCGGCGGCATGAATGTGATGTTCAAGATCAACGGTACCGTTGTAACGCCGATGCTCACGGGCTCCATTCTTCCCGGCATCACGCGCAAATCCTGCATTGAGCTGCTGCGCAGCCAGGGTATTCCCGTGGAGGAGCGGCTCATCAGCGTGGACGAGCTCTTCGCGGCCGCGAAAGCCGGCACGCTGGAGGAAGCATGGTGCGTCGGCACCGCGGCGGTCATCTCCCCGATCGGCGAGCTTGCCTGGAACGGGGAAAAATACGAGATCAACAGCAACAAGATCGGTCCGCTCTCGCAGATGCTCTACGACGAGCTGACCGGCATCCAGAGAGGCACCAGGCCCGATCCCTTCGGCTGGGTCGACCGGGTCTGCTGAGCCGAATATAATATAAAAAGCTCCGCGCAGAAAAATTTCTGCGCGGAGCTTTTTGATGGTCCGAGTGTAATTATAGGATCTGAAAAAACTCAGTCATATCAATGGTTTTCAAGCAGTAAGCAAGGGGCATTATCCTAAACAAAGTCAAAAACGTGGTGCACGGAATCAGTGAGCACCACTTTTTGCTATTTCATGAAAAAAAGATACCGCATTGTTTATCCATATGGTAATGACTGGACTGCTACTTATGTGCTCTAAAATTAAAAGAAGTACTATCAAGAAAACAAACCAAATAATCGTATATATCCAAATACCACGCTCCACAGAGCGTACTGTATCTGTAATTATTTTGTCCCCATTAAAGCTTTCTTGTAAGTCGACATCAGATAACAAACCTTTATAGTTGTCTTTAAGCAAATAGTAAGTGCGTTTGATTTTACACAATTTGTATTGAGACTCAATGTGGCAAATAATAAGGTAAATAACTGAGCCGGCGATTACAACTTCTAGAATGACTGTGATTTCGCGTGTGAAAATATTTTGCAAAGGCTGATCAGATACTATGTTTGCCAGAATAACTGTAAAAAGAAAGCCAAATATTGCAATTAAATTCTTTTTCAGATCACCTAGAAGCATTGTAGCATAATCACCAGTCTTAGACACAACATCACAAATGAATTGCGCGAGTTTATTCTTGAGATCGATATATTGAGAAACATTGTCTTTAAGATATATTTGGTAATTTGACTGAATTGAAGATAGTGTTTTCTCATCTAAATCAGTTAATGCAGAATAACGACAGTGTAAACTTATGATATTCCTTGCAAGAATGGATTTATCTACTGGATTTCCATCTGTATAAATCCAACGATAAATGCGGTAAAACTCAGGGTTAATCTTCGGATTCAATAGAGAATACGTGAATTCCACCTTTCGCTGCCCTAAAATTTGCACATTTAGTTCATTGTTTTCAGTAATTATTGCTGCTGATGATAAATAGGCCAAGGATAATACTGAACAGAGAGTTTCAAACAATTTCGTCAACGGATTTTTAGCGAAATCGACTTTTATAAAAAAGTCATCAGGAATCAATTCATAAATACTCTTATTATAAAAATTGGACGCCTCGTTACATAAGGTCAAACGGTTTAGTCTATGAAAATCACCATTAAATGCACTATTTCTTTTGGAAACAAAAGCCATTGATTCTGTCGTGAAAAAATAATTGCCCTCTAAAATTTCAAATACCAAGTATTCTTTTCCAGTCAAAGAATGAGAGAAAAAGCTGAGTATTTCTTTAATATCATGTTCTAACAATTCAGCAGTAAATTTCTCAAAGGAGTACACAGAAAAGATGTTACTCTCTATACTCTTGTTAATCTCGATATGGACATCAATTCTTGTTTCGTCGTCAACATCTTCAACGAGAGTGGAGTATTCCTTGTCCGGGAAACTTGAATTCTTTCTGACCGTTATAACATCACCATTATCTATGATAAGAGCAATTTTCATTGTATCTCTTATGGGAATTAGGGCAAAAACCGCAGAGAATGTTTCCTTATCCGGCAAAGTAGCTTTTGAGAGATTAAAGGATATTTCAACTACTGTATTTCGTTCTGAAATGTTCATTGTATCGACATTAAACATTTTTTTCATTTCACATAATACATTCATCAATACCCTCCTCCCTCAGGAAATAATTTAGACAGTTCCTCTAAAGCGCCGGAATGTACTTTCATTATTTGTCTTAATTCTTAGATAACGAACGCCGTTTTCGTCCTGATATGCAACTATAGTTTCATTCAGGTTTTCGATGGCATCTGTAATTTTAAGTTGAATACCATCATTAACTTCGTATGTTTTACGGATACGTGCATTGATCGTTTTAGGTGCAGAATTGAATTGCCGATCAAAGCCTTTCTTTTCTGGAAGCTGTAATATTTTTTCACGAATATCAGCTACTTTAGCAGCATCAACATCAACAGGATCATACTGTCCTAAAATATAATTGACCATTTCGCTGAAATCAATATGTTCTTGCCCTTTGTAATAGGCAATAAACCCATTTCGCAAAACGGTATGATCTTTAGTAGCAACTCCTCTGAGATTAGTATTCAAAACAGTTTCAATTGCTTTGAATGATTTTAGCGTGTTAGTTTCATCACTGATCATTTCATCCAGTTCCAGAAAATCATCGCTCCAAAACTTTGCAGATGTATTTGAATAAACTTTAGCATAGTACTCATCCGACTCTTCGGGTGGCAAGTCAATTAAGCATGATTTCCAAATTGTTTTTTTGTCCTTAGAAAAGCCTGTTTTGAAGCTAAAATCAACATCGTCAACAAATGTGCTATGTTCAACTTTGGCTAGAAGATATACATGCTTATGCTCTTGCTCATCAAAAAGCAAAGCTTGAATAAGGCTTCCCTTTTGAACATTTGTATTAAGTCGGCCAATATGGCCTTGAGCTTCGACTTCCTTTACAAGTAGACGATTTGCTATACTATTTGTACGTTCACGTACAACATCAGCATTATCTTTTTGAGAGGAGATCGCTATAGCCCCACTAATTACTTCTGTATAGCGAGAACGGGTTTTATAGTCACGAACTGAGTCATTCCTGTTAATGTGCTCAATCAGTTCTCCTACATATTCGTCAAAAGTAGCGGGAATATCCCGGGAGAGTATTCTATTGTTTTCGTAATCAATGATATGTATAGAACGATTTGCAATAATCATAAACTATGCTCTCCTTTTGTATACATCTACTAAAATTATATCAAACTATGTATCATTCTTCAAGAGCTAAAACACATTTAGAACAACGCCGCCCAACAGGACAACGGACGGCGTTTTCATATATAAAACCACGAAGGGAGGTCACTTCCACCCGGCCAGTCTGCGGACTGGCTTTTTTCATGCCACGAAAAGGAGGTTTGCAAATGGCAGATGATAAGAAAAACATTCCCGATGTAGCCTCACCTACTGAGGCACCCGCTCCCACGGTAGAAAAAGCCGTTGTGCCGGAGCAGCCTGCGCCCGAGCCTGCGCTGACCGATGCAGAGGCGGTCATGCTGGAGCATGAGGGGCAGGCGGCACTCTTTGAAATGGGCGAGGCCGTACCCGATCCCGCCGACGCTGTTACCCACGCCGAGGTGGAGGAGCCTGCCGCTCCCGAAGTCCCCAAGGCTGAAAAGGAACAGGAGCAGCCGCCCACTCCCGGCAAGGACGATCCCGCCCCGGCACATTCCGGCAAGGTGGTGGATTTTGCCGCCGCCCGTGATGAGGTGGCCAAGGAGGAGAAAAAGGCAGCCAAGCAGAGGCCACCCGCGGAAAAAGACAAGGCTGCCAAGCCCGGCAGAGGCCGTCCGCCCAAGGATGGCAAGGCCGCTCCCGATAAGGCCAAGCCGTCCAAACCTCGGGACAAAAAGTCCCAAAGCAAGCCCATCCCGGAGAAGCCTGCCGTGGATAAGGGCGGCGCTCCCGCTGGGGCGGAGGCCACGCCGGAACCGTCTGCGCCCCGTGACGCTACCCGCGCCGAAAAAGAGGAGATCGTCTATCTCGACCTTTCCGACCTGCACCCGTTCAAAAATCATCCCTTTGGTGTCCGGGACGATGCGGAAATGCAGGGGCTTGTGGAGTCGGTCAAGGCGGCGGGCGTCAATCAGCCTGCATTGGTGCGTCCCCGTGAGGATGGTGGCTATGAGATCATCGCAGGTCACCGCCGCCAGCGGGCAAGCGAGCTTGCCGGATTTGCGAATATGCCGTGTATCGTCCGCAACATGACGGACGATGAAGCCA
>ERZ772867.3389-NODE-3389-length-13409-cov-3.045679_pt1 | contig 13409 bp, 9 predicted proteins | sample MGYA00511341_ERZ772867 | MGnify/ENA primary metagenome ERZ772867 (study PRJEB29015, sample SAMEA2737707) | human gut metagenome | biome: human gut; feature: human-associated habitat; material: faeces | place: China | collected 2012 ... | reverse complement strand
TCCGCCGAGACCGATGAGTTTGTATATCGCTATCATGACAGCCGGTAAAACTATCAGCTTTGACAGAGCTACAAGAAAAATCTTCTTGTGTTTTAAAAGACTTTTGAGCCGAGTATGCGAAAGAAATGTGCCGAAAATAATCATTGCAAAAGGCGTCTGAGTGTTCGCTATAAAATCGACCGGCTTTGTTACAAGCTCCGGAAGAGGAACCTTGAACAGAAAAAACGGCAAACCTATGAGCATTGCGATAACGCCCGGGTTGAGAATCAGTTTTTTTGCGTCGAAACCCTTACCCTTATCCATCATGAAAACGCCGTGGGTAAAAGAAACGGCGTTGAATGCCATAACGACAGCCGAGCAATAAAACACGCCCTCACTGCCGAGCAACGCTTCGGTCAGCGGCAGGGTCATGTATCCTACGTTGCCGTAAATTGCGCCGTATTTGTATACGCAGTTTTCGTCACGGTCACCCTTGGAAAACAAAGGAGTGTTAATTGCAATCGCTATAAAATGCATGAGGAATCCGCATCCGACGGCAATCAAAAGTCTCATTCCGCTGTCCTTGGTAAATTCCCGTGTGAAGAACGAGTTGATAATAACGCTCGGCGTTATTATATAGAAAAGCAAGTCGGTGCAGGCTTTTCCCGTTTTCTCGGTGAACAAACCTATTCTGTCGCAGACAACTCCGACAAGCACCATGACATACAGTATGCCTACCTGACGTGCCGCAATAATAAAATTGTCAAGAAACATAAACTACCCCGATCATTCCTCCGGTTCACTCGTCTGAGCCTTGGCTCTCGAAAGAAGATTGTAGATTATATAAGCTGCCGCGCCGAGGTCACTGTAGGAAACGCCGTAGTGATCGTTGAGAAGCTCGGATTTGCCGGTTACCATGAGAATGAATCTCGGCAGGAAGCACATCAGAGCAAACATTGCGGCAGGAATTCCGTAGGCAAAAATCTTCCAAAAGACGGTTTTTACGTCAATTCTCGCAACGGTCTGAGCCAATGCAAAGAAGAAAAGCATGAGAAATACGATTTCAAAAAGTTCAAGCAGAAGATCCGAGACATTGATAAAGCTTATAGTTCTCTTGAACTTGTAGAGAAGTCTGAAAATGCACCAGAGAACAGGAGTCAGACCGAGAAGCTTGAGCTTGGAGCCGTCGGAATTTCCGAGACTGACCGAAAGGCCGGAGACAAAGAAGTAAACGGCGGCAATTGCACCCGAAACAGCCTGGAGAAGAAGAAGTGTTCCTCCCTGCTTCTTGACGTATTCGGCAATTGTTGAGCCGGAGGAAGCGGCGGCGTCATAAAGGTCAAAGTAGCTCATAAGCTGACCTGCCGAGTCAATGATTATCGTAACGGCGAGAATCAGCGAGAGAACAAGAAAAACAGGCGATTTTTTGACTGATGCAACGGTTATCATTTTTTTCCTGTTGATAAGCGGGATGACAATTGCGGTAATCACTGCGATTCCGAGCAGGGCATAGATAATATAGACCGAGAAATCGATCGTAGAGTAGAAGCCCGTTTCGGGTTCAAGGACCTTGAAATACTGATAAACCCTCAGCGGCACCGCAACAAGCAGTGCGCAAAGAGAAACCAAAAGCGGAAGCTTGTAAATTACATCACTTTTACTTTTCATTTTTTATTCCCCCTGAATAATTCTTTCTTCATAAGGTACATATCCCTGGTCGGGAGCATATTTAGCAATTCGGTTGTTGATAGTGACGTATTTTCTTCTTGCCATTACGCTCTTATAGGCCGGACGGATAATTCTGCCGCCTGTTGCAAGCTCCTCAAGACGGTGAGCCGTCCAGCCTGCGATTCTTGCGGTCGTGAAAAGCGGAGTGTAAAGATCCTCGGGGATACGAAGCATCTCGTAAATAAAGCCCGAATAGAGGTCAACGTTGGCGCAAATCGGCTTTTTATTGCCTTTCTCTTTGAGGAATACTTCGGGAGTCAGGCGCTCAACGGCATCAATGAGATTGAATTTTTCCGTGTTGCCGGTTTTTTCGGCGTATTTGCGAGCCTCTTCCTTGAGAATAACGGCACGGGGATCGGAAAGCGTGTAAACAGCGTGACCCATTCCGTAAATAAGACCCGAATGGTCGCCGGCTTCCTTTCTGATAATTTTTGCAAGATAGTCGGCAATCTGACCATCGTCCGTCGGGTCGGAAACACCGTTCTGAATGAATCTTATCATTTCGGCAGCCTTGATGTTTGCGCCGCCGTGCTTCGGTCCTTTCAGGGAACCCATACCGGCGGCAATGGCGGCATAGGTATCCGTTCCGCTGGAGGTAAGAACTCTTGTTGCAAAGGTCGAGTTGTTACCGCCGCCGTGCTCAGCATGAACCATAAGGCAAAGGTCAAGAAGCTTCGCCTCGTCATCCGTGAACATCTTGTCCGAGCGAATCGAACGGAGAATTGTTTCTGCCGTTGACTGGTCGGGCTTTGCCGGATGGATATACATACTCTTTTTGAGATAATGACGGCGCTTTACCTGATAGGCATAAGCCATGATAACGGGGAGCTGACCGACAAGCTGAATCGATTGACGTACAACGTTTTCGAGCGAAGTATCGTCTGGCGACTCGTCATATGAATAAAGGGCAAGAATCGTTCTCGTGATTTTATTCATAATGTTCGGCGAGGGAGCTTTCATCATCGTGTCCTCGATGAAATCCTCGGGAAGATTACGGCTTACGGCGAGAATATCCTTGAAGCGTGTGAGCTGTTCGGTTGTCGGAAGAGAGCCGAAAATGAGCAGCCATGCGACCTCCTCAAAGCCGAAGCGGTTTTCCTCACGGCAATGCTTTACTATTTCCTGCATGTCAAAGCCGCGGAAATAGAGATGACCTTCCTTAGGTACTCTTTCGCCGTCGTCTATGTAGTAGCCGTCAACAGAGCTGATTTTTGTAATGCCTGCCATGACGCCCGTTCCGTCGGAATTACGCAGGCCTCTTTTAACATTGAAACGATTGAAATAATCGGGATTTATCTGATAGCTTTTGTTAAGTTCTTCAACCAAAGACTGTGTAGTTTGATTTGTAAGGGGATTGATATACGAATTCATAGCTTCACCACCAATATATTTTCAGATTATTATACTATATTATGTATTATAAAGTCAAGAATTGAAAAACAAATAAACTGTTAACAGAACGAATTTTTGCATATTTTTTCACCAAATCGGCTTTATTTTTATCGGCGGATACTTAAAACAAACGGAACCAACGCATATTTATGCATAAGTTCCGTTTTATCATTATTTATCGGAATAGATTTCGGTGAGTTTTTCACACATCGGCATCGGGCAGCAAGCAAGGTTTAATCCCGTCAGTTCATTATATATTCCGAATTGAACAGTTCATAAATTGCGGCATTTAGGTTTTTGTTCTCGGTTTTTTGAAGATTGAGGTCGTCTGACAAAATCTCCTGCGCAAAGCGGTGAGCCTCGGTTAATAATGCCGAGTCGGTCAGCGACGCCATTTTCATATTCGGCAGCCCGTGCTGACGCGCTCCGAAGAAATCGCCCGGCCCTCGCATTTTCAAGTCCTCGTCGGCAATCTTAAAGCCGTCGGTCGTTTTTGTCATTATCTCCATGCGCTTTTTTGCACTGTCGGTTTTTGCGTCTGAGATAAGAATACAGGTTGATTTATACTGTCCTCTGCCGATTCGTCCTCTGAGCTGATGAAGCTGCGAAAGACCGAACCGTTCGGCGTTTTCGATAACCATAATGACGGCATTCGGCACATCAACGCCGACCTCGATGACCGTTGTGGCAATGAGTAGCTTGACCTCACCCGAAACAAAGCGTGACATTACCTCGTCCTTTTGCTTCGACTTCATCTTTCCGTGGAGCAGTCCGACCTCGTAGCCGTTAAAAAAACCTTTTGAAAGATTTTTCGCATAGCTTTCGGCGGCGGCGATATCCTCGTCACCCTCCTCAACAAGGGGACACACGATATAGCCTTGCCGACCCTCATCGAGGTGCTTCTTGACATAGCCGAAGGCTCTTGCGCGGAGCTTACCTGTGACGTAATATGTCTCAATCGGCTGTCTGCCCGGCGGAAGCTCGTCGAGCACGGAGACATCCAAATCGCCGTAGAGCATGAGGGCAAGCGTCCTCGGAATGGGTGTTGCCGACATGACAAGTGTATGCGGCTTGTCTCCTTTTTTGCTCAGTGCCGCTCTGTGCTTAACGCCGAAGCGGTGCTGTTCGTCTGTTATGACAAGACCGAGAGCACTGAACTCGACATCGTCCTGAATCAGCGCATGGGTGCCGATTATAAGCCGGGTTTCACCGCTTTTCAGGCGCTCTTTGATTGCCCGTTTGTTTGCTGCCGTGACCGAGCCTGTCAGCAGCTCGGCATGAATGTTTGTATCTTTAAAAAAGTTTTGGCATGTTATGAAATGCTGTTGAGCGAGAATTTCCGTCGGCGCCATGAATGCGCATTGGTATCCGTTCTTGACAACGGTATAAATCAGTGCGGCGGCGACGGCAGTCTTGCCTGAGCCAACATCGCCCTGCAAAAGGCGGTTCATCGTTATCCCGCTTGTCATCTGACTTATACTTTCGCTGACGGCACGGTTCTGCGCTCCCGTAAGCCTGAAAGGCAAAAGACGTTTAAATTCGTCGGTATAATCCTGTGTGACGGCAACCGGTGTTGTTTCTTTCCTGTTGCCCTTCAGCTTCATTAAGCCGAGCTGGAAAATAAAAAGCTCCTCAAAAATAATTCTTCGCCGTGCCTCGTGAAGCATATCCTCGTTTGTCGGCAGGTGAAGCTCGTGAATTGCCTTGTTAATCTCCATAAGGCAGAGCTTATCTCTGAGCGACTGCGGCAGACAATCTGTAAAATAATCGTTGCCGGAGGAAAATACCTGACGTATAAGCTTTTCGATATATTTTGAATTGACGCCTGCCGTCAGGTGGTATATTGAATGAATCCTTTCGCCGCTTGAAGCTTTTTCAATCAGCGGTGAGGACATTTCGCGTCGATGGAAATTTCCGCCGACTTTTCCGTAGAAGAGATATTCTTCGCCCGCTTCGAGGGCTTCGGCGGTGTATTTGCTGTTGAAAATCGTGATGTTCATAAGCGACTCGCCGTCGGTCACAACGGTTTTGTAAATCGTCATTCCCTTGCTGACCTTGGCTCCCTTCGGCTTGTGGTCAACGGTCGCTTTAACACAGCACGGCTCGTCAAACGGAGCGGCGGCGATGCTCGTCACCTTGCTCCAGTCCGTGTATTCTCTCGGATAATAGCGCAGAAGATCGCCGACGGTGAAAATCCCGAGCTTCCCTAAAAGCTTGGCTCTTTTTTCACCGACTCCCTTTAAATATTGTATATTGGTGGTTCTGTCCATCACTGCGCCGTCCATTCGTCGATATTGGCAAAGCAGTCGCCGGGAACTGTCTTGATTTCGCTCGTTATTTTATCAGAGCTGACGGTGATGCCCTGTCTGAATGCAATGGGGATAAACGGAAGCTCGTCGGAAAACGTGCCGATAAGCTTTTGCATATCCGCCTGTCCGCCGAGGTATTTGTTATAAATTCTTGCCGTTTCGCTTTTTTCGGAAATACCGTATCTGAGTCCGCCGTCGGTCGAGAAAAATCTCGAAAGTCCGAAGCTGTTCGGAAGCTCTGTTTCTCCGATATACATATCGAAGCTGTCACTTGATATCGAAGAAGCGTAGTCGGAATAGGAGGCTTCTCTGATAGTGACATTGATGCCAATCTTTTCGAGCGCTTGCTGAATTCCGCGTGCAAGAGAACGGCGAAAATCATTTTCGCTGTTTACAAGCAGGGTCAGATCCATGACTTTATTCTCGTTATATCTTGCACCGGAATCGTTAATTTTTGAATATCCGACGTCCTCGAGAAGCTCAATTGCACTGTCCGTTTTTTGATTTAAAGTCGGCAGAGTGCAGCCCTTGAGCTTGTAATGTGACGGGTGGAAGGGGAGAGCCGAAGCGACGGCGCAGCCCGCAAAGGCGTCGGAAGCAAGCTCGGCTCTGTTGAGAGCAAGAGAAATTGCACGGCGGACTTTTGGCTCGGAAAGAACGCTGTCTTGAGAATTGATGCCGAGATATACAAGATTGGTAAGCTCAATATTGTTGCTTATTTTTGTGAACTTGGTGTATTTTCCGCTATCAAAATTATCGCAGTAAAAGTCAATTTTATTCAGCTCGAAAAGGCTGCTGAAAGATTCGGATGCGGAAATATCAATAAGACCGATTTTTGCATATTTCGGATTATATCCGCCCAGACGGGACTTATTATATTGAAGATATTTGCTTTCGCTGTTGGTGACAAAGGTATAGCGTCCGCTGCCGACGGGAATTTTTGATGTATATCCGCCGCCGGAAGCCGTCGTTGTGCTTTCTTCATCGTCGCTGTCGGTTTGTATATCCTCGCTTGCTGTTTTGTCGTAGGAACCTTTTTTGACAATCGGAAAAATGAGGTTTGCCGCCTCGGATTTGTCGGTATTCCTGAGCGTGAAAGCAGCGGTATAAGTGCTGTCGGTTGACGCCGAGTCTATGTTTTCAAGATAGGCGGCGTATGTTACGCTCGCTTTTGCCTGATTGAATGAATAGACAACATCGTTTGCCGTGAGAGGTGTGCCGCCCGTGAATTTGAGACCGTTCTTGATTTTTACGGTGAGCTTTTTGTCCGCAACAGTGTATGACTCGGCGATTACGGCGGTCTCTTTAAAGGTCTCGTCAACCTTGAAAAGCGAATCGTAAATCAGACCCGAAATGTATTTATTCATGGAATTTGTCAGCTTATAGGGGTCAAGAGAATCCGTGCGTATATAAGGAACGGTGAAGCCGATCTCGTCAATAGGCTCGGGCTCCTTATCCTTTCCGAGATTTGAAATTGTGTCCATTACGGATTTACCGCCGCAGCCGCAGAGCGAGAAAAGAACCGTCAGGCATACAAAAGCGGCGATTATTCTTTTGGTGTATTTAAACATGGCATTACTCCCTTTTATCTATTGCTTCAACCGAAACGGTTTTTCCCGTTGCTTCGTCGATTTCAAATATACAGCCGTTTAAAAGAATTTTATCCTCCTTGGCTTGAAAAAGCGTCGGCATACCCGTTTTGAGAGCACGGATTATGCAATCCGTCTCAACCCCGAGTACGGAATCTTCACTGCCGCACATTCCGAGGTCGGTTATATAACCTGTGCCCTGCGGAAGTATCTGAGCGTCGGCGGTTCTGACATGGGTATGGGTGCCGAAAAAGGCGGAAACACGTCCGTCGGCATAGAAGCCGAGGGCTCTTTTTTCCCCCGTAGCTTCGGCGTGAAAATCAACGATTTTTATTTTGCAATCCTTGATTTCTTCAATCGCCCTGTCGAGACTGTCAAACGGATTGGCATAGTTTGCATTGAAAAAAGCACTGCCCATGAGATTGATGACTCCTATGCGATACCTGCCCATGTCAATTATTCCCGTGCCTTTTCCGGGGCAGGAGGGGTGCATATTGTAAGGTCTCAGACAAAATTCGTTTTCGTCAAGAAAATCCGATGCTTCACGTCGGCGAAAGACATGGTTGCCGGTTGTTATCATGTCAACGCCCGAGGAAAAAAGACTTTCCGCCGAGCTTGGAAGTATGCCGTTGCCCTTTGCCGAGTTTTCGCCGTTCGCTATGCACACATCAATATTATATTGCCTTTTGATTTTTGGGAGAAGCTTTGAGAGCGCTCGGCAACCACCGTCGCTGACAACATCTCCTATAGCAAGAAGCTTCATAAAATCACACTTTCAATATGAAAATATACGCCTATATTATATCAAAGAGAATATAATTTGTACAGAAAAAATAAAATAAATATTGACATATTTATATTAAGCCGTTAAAATTAAAATAAGGGTTTTATAAATCCGAAAATAAAAAGCCTCAGAAAGGGGAACATTTTGATTATGAAAATGCTTAAAAAAATATCTGCGGTCGTCTTAGCTGTTGTAATGGTGATCGGCATTTTCGCGGTTTCGGTTTCTGCCGCACCTGCCGCACCCGAGTTTAAATTAAAAATAAAGAGTCAGTCGAGTTCATCCGTTGTATTCGTGCTGTCGCTTGCAAGTGGAAGCGTAAATTCATTTGATATTCAGTTCAACGTCTCCGGCCCGATAGGTGCATGCAAGAGCATTGCGATAACGAGCGAGCTCAGAGATTTAAAGTACAGCATTGAGGACAGCAACGGAATCGTTTCAATGGCAAACAATACCGACACAAAAATGATTTCGTTCGCTTCGACAAAGACAATTTCAAAGGCAATCCCGCTTTATGAAATAACCTTTGCAAAAAGCTCAAAGAACGTTACAACGTCCGATTACGGCGCAACATTTTCAAGCTGCGTTCTGACCTCGGGAAGCACGAACATTGATATGACCTCACGGGTTAAGCTTATCACGGGATACATAGATTTCAAGACAGAATCAATCAGCGCAAACTACAAGCAGACTAAAAAGATTGATTTTGAGTCAAGCTATGACGCAAAGCAGATCAAGTGGGAATCCTCGAACACCAAGGTTGCGACCGTTGACGACAGCGGCAACGTAAAAATGACGGGTAAGGGTACGGCTACGATTACTGCCAAAAGCACCGACGGCAAAGCAGCGGCAGAATGTAAGGTAACCGTAAGCTACGCATGGTGGCAGTGGATCATCATGATCGTGCTCTTAGGCTTCCTCTGGTATTGATTTAATTGAATTAAAATAAAAATTAAGCTCCGAAGTTTTTGACCTCGGAGCTTTTTTGATGCAATTGTGCGGTGCTGCCTTAAAATCAGAAAGGAAGAATATCCTTAACCTTTGCGGCAACCTCTTTGATTTTAGCTGTGCCGTCCTCAACCATTTTCTTTGTCGCAATGGCCGAGTATCCGTCGCAGGGGCCTATTTCCTGAGCGGTGAGGCTGTCGATCATGAGAGCCATTTTGATGAACGATACCGTCTGCTCATACATGAGCTCGGCGTCGAATTTATCCATCTCGTGGTTATCGCTGATAACACAAAGACAGTCGGGAGCGGTAACCAGAGCAATCTCGGGAATCCCGCAGTTAAAGAGCGGCTGTCCCTCGCCGAAGTGAAGAAGATTATGTCCTCTGAGCGTGAGTGTATAGACCTTTTTACGATCCTCAAGCGACTTGAAATAGATGTTGTCCATGACCTTGTTACCTGTGTAGACGATTTCGGTTTCAACGTCACCGGTCTGCCTGTATTCGCCGTTCTCATCGGTTTTCCACATTTTGCAGCCGAGGTGCTCAACGGAAAGTCCGGCAACCGCCTTGAGGTGACCCTCCTTGCCGTCCCAGTGGCTTCTGTGAGCGGTCAGCCATTTTGATGTTGCCTGAACTCCGCCGCCGTCAAGGTTCTTGAAATTCGGCAGTCTGAAATGACCTGTGACAAATACAAAAATATGCGTCCTCTTGAGAGGCTTATCCTTGAGATATTTTATCATGGCAAGCATTGCGATAGGGCCGTTTTCTTCAATGCAGTTTGTACCGTCGGTGTGGGTGTTGATGATAACGCTTTCGCCCTCTTCTTCGCCGTCAAGCACACACCAGAAGGATTCTGTCTTTGCATATTCGTCAATTATGCCCTCAAGGGTGAGCGTTGCAAATGCACCCTTTTCGGCCTCCTCAATGACCTTTTTGCCGTTCTTTGAGTTGACCCAAACGGCGGGAATTCCCTGATAGTCGAGAATGAACGGAAGATACTGACCCTCGATGCAGTCGTCATTTATGCCTTTCCAAATGCAGATAACGCCCTTTGCGCCTGCCAGCTTCGCCATTTTGAGAAACGGGAAGTTGACAAATGCCGTTGCAACGGGTCCGTTATAGTGGCTCGGAAGTCTTAGCCCCTCGGGAATGCTTCTTTCACGCTCGTTGAAAGCAATTTCACTTGGCAAAAAGTCAAGCTCGTTGACCTCAACAACGGCGATTTTATCCGTAGCGTTGAGATAGCCGACATGCTTTTCTCTAACAAGCGTCATTTGTGCCGTTATGCCCTCGGCGGGAGTTCTGCCCGAATATGGGAATGCCGAAGAAATAGGAACCTCGAACTCCTCATCCAAGTCTTTAATTACAAGCTTTTTGTTTGTCTCCTCCCAGCGCATGAAGCGGCTCGGGTCGGAGAAGGTTTCGATGCCCATGTCGTGTATACGGCTTTTGAGGTATTTTATAAAGTTTCTCTGAGACTTCGTGCCGGTCAGACGGACGCCGAAGGAGTTCATCTTTTCAACTTCTTCTTGCAAAAGCTCGGGTGAAGTGATGTTTGACATATCAATTTCCATGTTTATCTGCCTCCAATATTTTCTTACGATATTATACTATAATGCCCGTTTGTTTTTCAACCTGAAACGGGAAAGATTGTTAAAATTTTTACAGATTGTTTAAATTGTTGATTTTCGGCTTGGAAAAGAGTAGAATTATTAAAGATATTAAAGCGAAAGGAATGACTGAATGAAATACACAACGCTGCTTCTTGACCTTGACGAAACGCTTTTCGACTTCTCAAAATCCGAAAAATTCGCAATAGACAAGCTGATGGAGAAATATAATATCCCCGTGACTGAGGAGAACCGTCGGCTTTATTCAAAAATCAACGATGAAAAATGGAAAAAGCTTGAGAGGGGAGAGCTGACGAGACCTCAGCTTTTCCGTGAAAGATTTGACGATTTCTTTAAAAAAACAGGTGTGACGGCGGACACGGACGAAGCAAATCTCTCCTATATGCAATTTCTGTCGCAGGCGAGTTTTATTCTCGACGGCGCGCTTGAAATATGTAAAAAGCTCAGCGGAAATTATTCGCTTTATCTTGTGACGAACGGAACAAAAATCGTTCAGAAAGGCAGGCTCAGCGGCTCGCCGATTATGAAATATATCAAGGACGTTTTTATTTCCGAAGAGATCGGCTTCAATAAGCCGCAGAAGGAATATTTCGACTACGTTCTGGAGCACATCGAAGAAAAGGACAAGACGAAAATTCTCGTCGTCGGCGATTCTCTTTCTTCGGATATTGCAGGCGCCGAAAACAGCGGACTTGACTCCTGCTGGGTGAACAGAAAAAATCAAAAAAACGTAAGCGATGCAACCTACACGATAAGCTGCATAACGGAGATATTCGATATTTTGTAAAATATTTCCAATTAAGATTTTTACATAATGTTGCATAAAATTTTAATTGTATATTGATTTTATTCGATATATTTGTTATTATTATCTTGATAAAATATAACGGAGGTTATTTTATGAAACTTTCAAAGAAGATCATTTCCGTAATTCTTTGCGTGATTATGGTTTTTACCATGTCGGCTGTTGCCATAACGGCGAACGCAAAGGACGATGTTACACCGGTCGTTTTTATTCCGGGTATCGGCCAGTCGCAGACATACAAATATGATGACGAGGGCAAGCAGATCGCAAGCTGGAATATGCTCCATGTCAACACGGACTTTGCAAGCTACTCAATTATTGATTGGGTCAAGATGATTCGTCTTGTTGCGGGTCTTATTGTAACAATTGCGGTTCAGCGTGACGTTGTTTCCGAGAGCACGATTAAGGGAGCACTTGAGGTTCTCTTTGTTGACCATCTCAGAAATGCCGACGGCTCGTTTGTTAACAACGTTGTAACACCTAACTATCCTTGCCCGATTTCGGGATACAACGAGGACGCAAGAGGAATTTTTAACAGACGTATTCCCTGTCAGGCTCTCGTTGACGAGATAGGTGAGGACAATGTTTATTGCTACAACTACTCGATTTTCTCAAACACATTTGAGAATGCACAGGGTCTTAATGATTACATAGAGAATGTTGTTCTGCCGCAGACAGGCTCGGATAAGGTCATCCTTGTTCCGATGAGCATGGGAGCAAGCGTTGTAAACAACTATCTCAATCTCTATCCAGATGCAGGCAGAGTTGAGAAGATAATCAGCGTCGTAGGCGCATGGCAGGGCAGCAGCGTTTTTGCCGACCTCATGCTTGCAGACTTTGACGAGAACGCTCCCGATTTGGTTTATACCGACGCTATTCAGCAGATCGGTGTTGACGCTATGACCGGCTCACTAATCAATATTGCAGCAAGAATTCTTCCGAAGCAGGAAGTGGACAACCTTCTTTATGACATAATTTCCGCTTTTGTTAAGACGCTTATCGTACCGAACACATCGCTTATTTCTCTCTGCCCTCCCGACAGATACGAGGAGTTTGCAGATAAGTATCTTCAGGGCGAGGAGCATGCAGAGACAAAGGCTCAGGCAGACAGCTACGCAAAGGCTCAGCGTGAAGTCAAGGAAAGACTTGAGTATCAGCAGGAGAAGTTCGGCACGGAGCTTTACTTCATTGCAGGATATAACCTCGGCTTCGGCGGCGGCAGCGGAGATTTCGGATTCTTCAAGTTCTTTGAATCTCAGGATACAACGAACTCCGATGAGGTTATCGAGATCTCATCAACGGCTCCAGGTACATCATATGTTCCGTCGGGCACATCATTCAGCGACGAATATATCGCAGACCCGTCTCACCATGTTTCTCCCGACGGATCTATCGACACCTCAACGGCTTATTTCGAAAAGACGACATGGTACTTCAATAAGCAGTATCACGAGCTTACAAACAATAACATCGCTCTCAACCTTGCTTATGATATCGCAATGAACAAGGTGAAGAGCATCGATGATTGCAAGGATACTTATCCGCAGTTCAATAATGTGAGAAACCTCAAGAAGCTGAACCGTTATCTCGGTGATGCGGAGCAGGTATTCAAGCTTGGTGTTCTCTCGGCTGAGGATGATGCGGCACTCAGAAAGGCAGTTGCCGACGCAAACGCCGTTATCGCAAACACGGTAATCGACCCGGAGACCGACAACAAGACTACAGAGAATATGCGTTCAATTATGGCTGAGCTTGTTGCAAAGTATGACCTTGCAACGGAAGAGGTTAAGGAAAAGCTCGACTACGACGGACTTATGAGAGGCGACTACAAGCCTGCATCGGAGCCGGACAAGACAACGGTGGTTCTCACTTCCGCTCTCGGTGCAGTCGCAAAGGTTTTGACTCTCATCTTCGGCAAAAAGGGCTTCGGTGACTTCTGGAGCTTCATATTCTGAGAAAAATAAAATGTTTTCGGTTGAACAATAATTATGCCAATTCTCCCCTTGATTTGATCGAGGGGAGATTATTTTTTGAAAGAAAAGGGAAAAGTGAATACGATGGAATCAAAAATGTCGAATTCCGTAGGAATAATGCCCGTCATCGGTCTGAGACAAAAAAGAAGTATTGCCCTAATAGAAGCAAAATGTTTTCGAGCCAACCTTATTCTTGTTCGTTTTTACCGAAAAATTACGGTATGATTTGTTCAAGTTGTAAAAGCTTTTATTTGCTGTGTGAAAGTATACAC
>ERZ772867.3373-NODE-3373-length-13467-cov-2.696988_pt1 | contig 13467 bp, 12 predicted proteins | sample MGYA00511341_ERZ772867 | MGnify/ENA primary metagenome ERZ772867 (study PRJEB29015, sample SAMEA2737707) | human gut metagenome | biome: human gut; feature: human-associated habitat; material: faeces | place: China | collected 2012 ... | reverse complement strand
TCGATGAGGGGACTTCCGAAGTAAGTATGCGGAAAGTAACGAAGGGCAGCCTGCTCCCCGACGGGAAAGTACTCATCGCGGAAGGATTGTCAGGTGATGAGACAATTGCCACAAGCGGCCTTCGCTTTCTTTCGGATGGTATGAAAGTAGAACTGTCTTCTAAAAAGAATTGAACCGTATGAAGTTTGTAAAATATTTCTTGCAGAAAAGATCCGTCACTATCCTGTTGCTGGTACTGGTACTGGCCGGCGGACTGTTTTCCTATGTCAAGATGGGAAAACTGGAAGATGCGCCCTTCACCATCAAGCAGGCGTTGGTGCTGACTCCTTATCCCGGTGCTTCTCCTTCTGAAGTACAGTCCCAAGTAACTGATATTTTGGAAGAGGCCATACAGTCAATGGGCGAACTTTATTACCTGAAGACTGAAAACCGGGCCGGACTATCCAAAATAACCGTTTATGTGAAGAAGGAAATACGTGCCGACGAGATGCAACAACTTTGGGACAAGTTGCGTCGCAAGGTAAGCGATGTTCAGAGTAAATTGCCAGCCGGAGCCGGTCCTTCCATTGTAAACGATGACTTTGGGGATGTGCTGGGCGTGTTCTACGGGCTTACCGGAGACAGCTATTCGTTTCGTGAGTTGGAGGACGAGGCCAAGCTGATAAAGAACGAGCTGCTGAAAGTAAAGGATGTGGCGAAAGTGGAGATTTACGGTGTGCAGACCCCGACCATCGATGTGACCATCAGTCCGGCGGTCATGGCGCAGAGCGGGGTGACTACCGCCGACATTGCCCGTGCTTTTGAAGCCCAGAACAAGGTAGTGGATGCTGGAGGTGTGGATGCCGGCAGTGGCCGTATCCGTATCGAGTCTACCGGAAACTTCTATTCGCTGGATGACATACGCGAACTGACTATCGTTTCGCGTACCGGTGAGCACTTCAGGCTGGACGACATCGCCAGTATCGAGGAGGGCTACCAGACCCCTCCGGGCAACCTTATGCGGATAGACGGAAGCCCTGCGGTGGGTATTGCCATTTCTACCGTGCCGACCGGAAATGTGGTGGATATGGCCAAGGCCGTACAAGTGACACTGGACAAGTTCCGGAAGACGATGCCTGAAGGTTTTATGCTGACTTCCATTTATGACCAGGGATATGAGTCGGATGTGGCGAATCAGGGGTTTATCCTGAACCTGATTGTTTCGGTGGTGACGGTGGTGGCGATCCTGCTGTTCTTTATTGGGTTCAAAAACGGTATTTTGGTCGGCAGCGGATTGGTGTTCTCCATCTTCGCCACGTTGATGGTCATGATGGCCTATGGTATCGCCTTGCAACGTATGTCATTGGCTGCCATTATCATTGCCATGGGGATGTTGGTGGACAATGCCATCGTGGTATCCGATTCGGCATTGGTCAATATGGAACGGGGTATGCGCAAGCGTGTCGCCATTATGCGAGCTTGCTCATCTACTGCGCTTCCTCTGCTGGCGGCTACGGTTATTGCCATTCTTACCTTCCTGCCGATTTATTACTCTCCTCATATTACCGGTGAGTTGCTTTCGTCGCTGGTGATTGTCATCGGTGTCTCTTTGATGTTCAGTTGGGTGTTTGCTCTGACTCAAACCCCATTCTTTATCCAAGAGTTCGTACGCCGTCCGCGTCCGGAAGAGTTGAAGGCCGGTCTTTTTGACGGTAAGTATTACCATATGTTTCGTGGCTCCCTTCGTTGGGTGTTGCGCCATCGTTCTATGACTATCGTTTTGTTGGTCGTGATGTTGGTCCTTTCGGCATGGAGTTTCAAGTTCATACCGAAGGTTTTTGTCCCGGCGCTGGAAAAACAGTATTTCACGATGGATATGTGGTTGCCGGAAGGTACCAATATCTACGAGACAGACCGTATAGCGGGTGAGATGGCCGATTATGTGCGTAATCATAAGGAGGTGGAGATGGTTTCCAACTACATAGGGCGTACACCGCCCCGGTATTATCTGTCCAATATCGCTTTTGGACCTCAGTCCAACTATGCGCAGTTATTGATAAAATGCCGTTCGTCTGAAGATGCAAGAGCCATGCACGCCTTGTTGCAGGACTCTATTCGTCTGAAATTTCCCGAACCGTTGATCAAGGTGAACAAGTTCGAACTGAGCCCGTTGACGGAAGCGATGATAGAGGCACGCTTCTTGGGACCGGATGCCGCTGTCTTGGACTCTCTGGTAAATGTGGCAACCGGTATCATGCGCCGTAACCCGAAAGCGGCGGATGTGCGTAACGAATGGGGAAACATGACGATGGTGATGCGTCCGGTATATGACCCTGTGAAGGCTGGTGCGTTGGGTATAACCAAAGCGCAGATGATGCAGTCGGTGAAGTCTATCAGTGACGGGCTGCCGGTAGGCATCTACCGGGATGACGAGCGGAAGGTACCCGTGTTGTTGAAGTCGGAGAATGCTACCGTGACCGATGCGCATTCGTTGGAGAATTTTTCGGTTTGGAACGGCGAGCGTTCCGCACCGCTTTCTCAAGTGACCAAGGGGGTGGAGACTACTTGGGAGTGGCCGCAGATACGTACCTACAACCGCCAGCTCTCCATGGCTGCCATGTGCGGTGTGCAGCCGGGACATACGATGGCCGAGGTGCACGGGGAGATACGCAAGGAGGTTGAAGCCATGGAATTGCCGGAAGGCTATACGTTCTTTTGGGACTCGCAGTTCAAGGACCAGAATGAGGGCTTGCAGGCTTTGGCCAAATTCTTCCCGTTGGCGTTCTTGATGCTGATAGTGATTCTCGTGGCATTGTTCGGGAATTTCCGGGAGCCGGGTATCATCTTGTGCGTGCTTCCCTTGTCGCTTATCGGGGTGGCTGTCGGCATGCTGCTCACCGGCTTTGACTTCGGATTTTTCCCGATTGCCGGATGGTTGGGATTACTGGGTATGATTATCAAGAACGTTATCGTATTGCTGGATGAGATAAACGTACAACGCAAAAATGGTGTCGCTCCTTATACAGCGGTCATAGAAGCTACCGTATCGCGTACACGCCCGGTGTTGATGGCGGCTACTACAACTATTCTGGGGATGGTGCCGCTTCTGTTCGACATAGCTTTCGGGGGAATGGCGGCAACCATTGTCTTCGGCCTGACTTTTGCTACGCTGCTGACATTGTTTGTCACACCGGCGTTGTATTCTATCTTCTATAAAATAAAAGAGTCGTGATTATGTTGAAAAAATATATATTGCTTTCATTTTCATTGTGTGTTGTCTCCGTAGCTGTAGCCCAACAAAATCTGCTGTTGGAAAAATATAGGTCGATGGCTGTTGAATACAGCCATGACCTAAAGGCTGCGGACAAGAACATTGCTGCCAGTATCGAGTTGGAGAAGGCGGCTCAAAAAGACTTGTATCCCAAGCTGTCCGGGAATGCGAATTTCCAATATACAGGAAACCCGCTGGAACTGACGCTGGACTTGCCTTCTATGGGCAACCCGGTCACATTTGAGGGGAAAGATTTGAGATACGGTGCGTCCGTTTCCTTGCAACAGCCCATTTATACAGGCGGACGGTTGCTGGAAACCATACGGATGGCTGAATACCGGCACAACGTGAGCGGGTTTCAAGAAGAATATATTCGTTCCGGAATCTGTTTGCAGACCGATATGCAATATTGGAATACGGTGGCACGTACAGAGATAGTCCGCATATCGGACGATTATCGGAATTCTGTCGCCTCTTTGACACAGACCATCCGAGAACGGGTGGATGCCGGCTTGACAGATAGGCAGGACTTGTTGATGATAGAGGTGAAACTGAATGAGGCCGAATTCCAGCTTCTGCAAGCCCGGAAAAATTTGGAGAACGGCCTGATGGCCCTTAATTCGCTTATCGGGGTGGAACTTGAGGCTCCGACCGAGGTGGATGACAGTGTGGTCGTGGTTGTGGTGAACGATGTGTCTCTTTGGAGCGATAGCTGTACTGTCCGTCCGGAGTTGAAAATAGCGACGGAGCAGATAAAGATGGCCGAGAGTGAAAAGAAGCTGGTGCTTTCCAAATACAGGCCCCAGTTCTATGTAGGAGTTGACGGGAGCTATTTTTCTCCCGGCTATAATTTCCGTACAGACATGGATCCTAATTACGCTATATATGCAAAAGTATCCGTGCCGCTGTTTGAATGGGGAAAGCGGAAAAATGAGAAAAGGGCTTCTTTGTTCAAAGTGGACATGGCTACCGATAATCTGAACAAAGTGACGGACGGTGTCAACCTGGAAATCCGGATGGCACGTAACTCGTTGCGGCAGGCAATGGAACAGGTGGAACTGACACGTAACTCGCTGGACAAGGCTCGTGAGAACGAGACAATGGCTTTGGATCGTTATGACGAGGGAAAGTCTTCCATTACCGATGTGATTGACGCACAGACCTACCGTCAAATGGCTCAGATAAACCATGTACAGGCCAAGGTATCGGCACAGAATTACTATTCGGAGCTGCTTAAGGCGCTGAACAAATACTAAGTTGTCAGAATTTTTGTATTATCTTTATCCCTATGAAATGGAGTACGGTCACATATTCGTTGTTGTTTTCAGGACTGGGATTATTTTCTTACTTCTTGATTGTCAACTATACTGATTTTTCTCCTCAGGCAGCTGAGCTGTTGTATTCATGGGGGGCTTGCCTATTCACCTTGGTCGCATTCAACCTGATGGGATATTTCACGCTTTGGATGTCGGGCTGGGTGAACAGGCAATATGTCATTAACGCATCTTGGAAACGGAAGATCGGCATGCTTTATGTTGCGGTAATCTTTCTGTTTTTGGCGTTGAATTACGGCCTGTTCGTCACAGCCAAGATCTTGGCGGATGTAGAACCGGTATTCAACTTCTCTCGCAGTGGATGGAATTTGCTGATTGTCGTATGGCTAACGGAGATGGTGGTCATCGGGTTGCTTCTTTCCAACCGTACCATGCAGGCAAACTGGTTGTTACAGCAAGAGGCTGCCAAATTGCAAATGGAAAATGCCCGGGCCAAATATGTTGCTTTGCAGAACCAGCTGAATCCCCATTTTCTGTTCAACAGCCTGAATACGTTGATTGCTGAAATCAAATATAACCCGGACAATGCCATGCTTTTTACCCGGAATCTCTCATCTGTGTACAGGTATGTCCTCCAGTGCCAGGGCAGGAATCTGGTGTCGTTGAAAGAAGAATTGGATTTTATGAATTCCTATTTGTTCTTGCATAAGGTCCGTTTGGGAGATTGTATCGATTGCGATTGCCGGATTCCTTCCGGATATATGGACCGGCAGATACCGCCTCTTACCCTGCAGTTGCTGGCAGAGAATGTAATCAAACACAATACGATTTCTTCAGGTAAGCCCATGACTATTCACATTGAAGTGGATAATGAATATTTGATAGTCAGTAATCCGGTTTCTCCAAAGAAAAAAAAGGATATTTCTTCAGGAATAGGGTTGAAGAATCTGGCGAACCGTTGTCGGCTGATGACCGATAGGGATATGCTTGTGCAAAAAGAAAAATTTGTTTTTACAGTTAAAATTCCGATTATACAATGAATAAATCGAACGCAGTCATAATAGAAGACGAAATACCTGCGGCAAGGTTGTTGCACTCGATGCTCTTTTCGTTGCGTCCCGGGTGGAATATCGAGATGATTCCGGGGAGCGTGGACGATGCGACAGAATGGTTCGCATCCCATGAGCATCCGGAACTGATTTTTTTGGATATACATCTTACGGACGGGGATGCTTTTGACTTCCTCTCCTCTGCCAAGCCGAAGTCGGCCGTCATCTTCACAACGGCATACGACCAGTATGCCATGCGTGCTTTTTCTGTAAATAGTATAGACTACATCTTGAAGCCGGTAGATGAGAAGCGTCTGTCGGATGCCATCTCGAAATATGAGAGCTTGCGCGGTCGAGGCTGGATGCAGTCTGATAATTATATGGAAACATTGCTTGATGTTCTGAAGCATCCCGAAAAGAAGTACCGGTCCCGTTTCCTTATTTCCGGAACTGACAACTTCTGGTCGCTGCGGGTGGAGGATGTGGCTTATTTCTATTTTGAAGAACGGACGACATTTGCCGTCACTTCCAACGGCAGGGAGCATATACTGGACTTGTCTTTGAATAAGTTGGAGGAACAGCTGGATCCCAGTCAGTTTTTCCGTGTAAACCGGCAGATGATCCTTAATGTGGATGCCATTGATAAGGCTGTTCCTTCTTTCAAGGGGAGAATAAGGGTTGAGGTATACCCGCCGTTCAAGTCAGATATCGTCATAAGCGATGGAAAAGCTTCGGCTTTCAAGTTGTGGCTCAATTATTAAGAAGGTTGTTCTTAACTTCTTCTATCGACGGTCTTCATATCCGGCTATAGACATAGGGTATCTTGGAACGTCTGTCAACGGCCAAAGTAAGGGGATAGGGCAGCAATTGTCGACCTTGTGGCCGACGCATTTGCTTGGTGTCGTCAAACGGGATGTCAATTTATAATTGTGGATGCGTTGAACAGTTCCAGATATATTGGATTATATCGTACCGATGGATTTGGTCCTCAAACGAATAGGGATATCTGTTCCGAAACGTGACGTATGTACCTTTCGCTCAGACAGGCACACTCTGAAAATTTCAACTTAATGGTTTCCGGGATCTCTTGACGTTGACTAAAGAGGCTTATTGTCAGTGTGTTGACTTTGAAATTCGTCTTAACGAAAAATGACTCTGGTTTTCACCTAAGTCGTTCGCTGTGGTGCCACCAGGAATCGAACCGGGGACACAAGGATTTTCAGTCCTTTGCTCTTCTTCGGCATCCGAAAGCTCGCTGACGCTCACTTTTGGATGCAACCAACTGAGCTATGGCACTTTATGAATCAGTGGAGTTACTATAATTGCTCGTAATCTTATTATCTACTCGCTTGGTTTAAACATGGGTTTAAACGGCTTGAATTGTTAATGGATGTATTGATTGATATATTTTTTGTACGGGATAGTTATTTCTCCTTTATATTAGTATTCCTGTTTTGAGAATGTCTGCATATAGGGGATTGTTTGTGTCTTCTGTAAGTAGAACCGGTTCTATAAGGTTGCTTACCTTACGTTTCAATTTCCACAATAAAGGAGTATCTTCAAAATAGTTGTCGCTCATGCGTTCCACAACTACGGCAATATCAATATCGCTGTCCTCCGTATGGTTGCCTTTGCTGTATGAGCCATATAGGTAAAGAGCCTTTAACGGCAATCGTTCTGCGACTACTGCCTTATAGCGTTGTGCCAATTTTATAGCTTGCTCTTTATCCATGTTCTTAATTTGTCTGTTTGTTCAATCAAATCTTTGCAACGGTCAGCGGTCAGACTTTTCGTCAACCTCTCCTTATATGAGGGGTAACGTGCTTCTATGTTCAACGGTTCAAGCTCGTCTATGAAGTCCGTTTGTCCTTCTGACATGTCTTTATCCAAACCGCTTTTCTCCGCAAGTCTTGACAAGTTGTGAATCTTCGAAGGCGGTTCTTCCAACACTTTGCTCCAATATGCTTTGAGAATCTTCTCTATGGTTTAGTGACACATGAAAGCGACATACAGGTAACGCTTGGTTTCAAGCATAGCTTTTGCTGTGTCGAAATCATAATCTGACATTTCAACCCAATATGTTACCTTGTCATTCATCTGTTGCTACTTTATCATTTATATGCAAATATAGAGATTATCTTTGAGAAAGTCCCGCATCGTTTGCAAAATCTCCGTATTCTACCATAAATCAATTGTAAATTAGCACTTTTGTTGCGTTCACGTTCTTTTGTCCGGACTGACATATTTTGGTTTTCTGTCTTTTGTCATTTCTCAGTATTGGATGTGATTTGTTGTTACTAAGCACTTTGGACTTGTAACAAAGCTCTTTTACTGTGATTGCCACGGTTGAAACAAAGGGTTGAAACTGAGGCTCAATCAAGGGGTGAAGATAATAAAAAAGAGAGCTATATTTTATTTTAACTCTCTGATTTTCAGTGGCGCTACCAGAAAATGAATTCCATTTCTAAATGGCTTTATATCTTTACATTAAAGAATCGCTACAAACATAATCTCCCGCTATTGCTCCACCTAAATTCTGCACTATTATGCAGTGTCTCGCCAAGTCGAGTTCCTACTTTGATGCAAAGGTAGTGAAATAATTTGAAACAGAAATGGAGGCACTTAAATTTTGCTCCACCTCAGTTCGGAATCCCTAATTCTCTACCTTCTGCTAAGATTATTAAACGCATCAATCAGCAAAGATATACCATCAATAATTGTCATTGTTCCGTGCTTGGCAATTTGTTGATTGCACTCTTCAATTTGACGTTGGCATTCAACAGCAAGATTGTATTCATCTTGCGTATATGATCCTATAATTTGAGTCTTTGATACAATGTAACTGCATATTTGAGATAATTCTACAATCATAGAACGGTATCTTGCCATCTGTGAAGCATTATATACTAATGATGCTCCACCAACAATCATTCTTGCTTTTTCATCTTTTATAGCAGCAATTTTTGTAGCAATAAAAGCAATGTCTATTGCATTATTGTTCATATCAAATCTATTATCAAATAAACTTATTAGCACAATCTATCATAAAATATAGAAAATATATGGTTATTATATATTATATGATAGGTTATACAAAAATTACTTATTGTCTTTTAGTTCCTCTTTCAATGCCATTCCCTTTGCTGTAAGGCGGTATTTTTGATTTTGACTATTTGGCCTCTCTGGAATAGTCTGTTCCAATATGCCAGCATCTAAAAGTGGGCGAATATATTTTCTCCTAAATTTAGTTCTATCGGTAAGACTCATAAAAGCCAACATTTCACCAAAAGAACGTGCTTCTGTACAGAAAACAATTAGCTTATCGATGTTTTCAACATTAGGGATCGACTGGGTGCCGACTGGGTGCCATCTTGTTCACTTATAGGGAAAGTTATTCTAATAAAGTTATCCGTAAACTTAAAGCAATCTTCACCGTATGCTTGTAAAATACGAGGAATGCCGGAGCCTAACGACTCTACTAATTCCACATCACGATAGATACGCATCAGCTCCTTATTACGAGGAATGGAGATGCCATTGAAGAACTCCTCCCTTGTAAGAGATTCGGGCAAACGACCAGCCGATGTAATTTCAAGTCTGTCGGGGAATATCTCAAACTTGGGTGGTACTTCAAACGAATAGTCATTATGCACGATGGCATTGATAACAGCTTCACGCAAAGCAACTTTGTTCCATAATGGAGTTTCGATGCGTTCCATCGGGGTTATGGTTGCAGCCACCTTATTCTCAATATCCAACTTCGACAACACACTTTTGGTCGCTTTGATAAGAGAGCAATATCCATACTCATTGTTCTCTATCAAATTGCAACGGTCGAGACTTGAATACTTAGCCACTTTGATTGAATTGCCGTTCTCATCGGTCAACAGATAGGCTACATAGTTGTATTTGCCATCATCTGTTAGCAACTCCAATGTCCGCTTGAAATTATCATTGAGCCTTTTGCCTCGCTCATCATAATAGATACGCAACTGCTCAAAGCTTAAATCCTGGCGGTTGGACACAATGCGTCCGATGGAATTTGCGTGTACGCATGGCAAACAGGCGGTCAATCTGCTCTTGTGGCATAGGCTCTGCCGATGTTCCCACACGCAGATATGTACCTCTCGGGGTCATTCCGTATTTTGTTTTGAAATATGGTTTCTCAATGCCGCTTGCTACTGTGACTTTGATAATGCTATGTCCATCCTTTTGTTCCTCAGCAATGTCAAACAGCCCCATTGCAGAAGGAGATATATTGTGCTTGATGCGGTCTTTCAACTTAAGCATACAATCATCTATGTCATTCACGCCCACAGTTGAACCGTCCTTGTCTATGCCGATATAGATGTATCCGCCCTCTTTGTAATTCAAAAGGGCCACGACTTCTTTTTCTATATCAAGTTCGGGAGTCAATTCTCTTTTATATTCTGTGCGGCTGGTTTCTGTCATATAAAAGTCAATTTTAGTGTTATGCTTTAACTATTTTGTTTTAACTTGATAAAGTCATATATTAACTTGATATAATCTTCTTTTATTTTATTATCTGATATATCAGCATGTATGTTATACTCCTTAATGATGCTTATCATATATGGGGTGATATATGACGACAAGTTTTCACGGATATAACTTTTTATATCTGATTCCGGCATATCCTTGGCATGATTCAGTAAGTTTTCTATTTCTCTCTTATTTGTGAATGGGGAATAAATGCAACACGAACTATATGGTGGAAAGTTTTCAAAGCCGGATATCCAACATCTTTTTACTGATATGTTGGGATATTCTTCTAATCCGTAGATTACTTTTCGCGAGCATTTATGGAGTCCCATATTGTCCAGTATATTCAAATATTCCACAACATGCTTTATTGGTTTGTAGTCGTTGCTATTTGATGTGATTTTTTCCAGTTTATATATTTTGCAATCGTTGTTGTAGAGGAGAACTTCAGAACATATATAATTGAACGTAAAGGCATTTTGAAGATAGTTGTCTCCCCAAATTATTATCTTATCAGCTAAAATTTCACTATATTTTTCTTCGATACGATTTATCTCTTCTTCTAAAATATTGCCTACTGTATTTATTTCGAAACCACTGATCAAAATCAGTGTTTTAGCTTCGATTAACTTGTCAGCTGTTATTGCCTGCTTATTATATGAGGCTATATCTTTAGGAATTTCTCTTTGAGATAATTTTGTTAGGTCATAGTTATTTTTACCATATGCAAATGCAGTTAAGCAATAATTTAGGTATTGAATATCCAAGTTCTTTGCATTTTCGTCAGTACCGTTCAATTCTTGGTCAAAGACTTCGGATATCAATTCTATTGTATGAGGGAGTAATTCAGATAGAAGGGTATCTGCCACCCATTCTTTACCGGTATATGTAAGATTATCTCTTGATATATCAACAATGGTGTCGGTAGTTTGATTATTTAAATTCCACTCGAATCCTAAATATCCGGTTTTCCAATAATTGAATTTAGCGTTAGAAACTATCACGTCTCTTAATAACAACCGTTGGTAGAGGTAATGATGATATTTCATGTCATTGTTAAACCACAGGCTGAATGATGAACCAAATTGTTTTTCGATGAAATCAAAAACCAAGAGGCCATTTACATATTTATGTGAAAGCTTATAATCTTTATCAACGGGAGTATATTTTATAGAATCTGATAGGACATCTTTTTCAAAGTTGCGTTCAGAATTTATTGTTTTGTAATTAAAGCAAAGGTTTTTGATGTATTTGAATGTATTGACGACAAAATTATCTATCTTCGCCAAATATATATCGTCTTCTTCACCCTTAAATACATCGACAGAATCTAGGATATCCCAACTAAAGGTTGTCCCGAATAGTTCGGGAAACTTTTCTTTGTTTATATCAACAATGACTGTTGTACCTCTTTTTCTGTTTATATTCTCTTCTGCAATAGAGCAGTATTGATTGTCTGCAGCAGATCTAAATATTATACGCTTGGTTTTTTCGTTTGGGAATGCAGTCTCTACTTCGAATGTTTTTGCAACAAAAAAGATGGACTGCAATCCGATTCCAAATGCTGCTGTCGGTCTTAACCAATATGGCATATTTTTGTAATTCTCGGTATATTCCTGCTCTCTTTGATGGCTATCACCCACATATTTCGTCATTCTTAATAATGTAGCTTCTGAAATTCCCGTGCCTTTGTCTTCACACGTAATGCGAATGGTATCCTTTTGTTCATTTGACCAAGTTATAGTTAAGCATACCGGGTATTGACGATAAATGGATGGCATAATCTCATCAGGGAATGATATTGTATCTACTGTTGTATTGTTATCCTCAAAATATGAGTCATATATACCGGCCTTGATATCATTCCACATTTGAATTTTGCTTGCATCAAAAGCATTTTGCACGATTTCCCGGATAAAAGCAAGTCCTGGTTCTTTGTATATGCCGCCGCCTTGCAAGATGTTGAACATCTTCTTTTGTGACATTGTGAATTTTAAATTCAGCAGTTCGGGACTTGCTTGGATTCCCTTGTATAATATTTTTATGGAATCCTTACTGATAATAGGGGGTAATCCTCCTAAATCAGGGGGTGCGATGTTTGGCCATTCTTGGCTTTGATTATTGACTTCTTCTTCCAACCAGTCGAACCAGCTTCTCGCTGTCCTATAGACACTTTCATCGGGACAATCTAATTCTGCTTCTATTTTTGACGGAGATATAAGCATGTGTCGTACTGCAGCATGTTTTTGCTGATGTAAAATGGATGTTTCCGGCATCTGTTTAATAGAGGCAATGGAAAACGCATCAAATCTATTGTTGTCAAAGTCCAACAAATCTCCTATTCGAATCATGCAGGCTATGAAACGAGGGTGTATATAGTCTCCTTTATATCCATTAGCCTTTTAATATAAACGGATTATTACATCATTAAAATTCTCTCCGTGTAATAGAGCGATGCTCGCCAATAATTCTATAAAACGATTAGGCAGTTGTTCTGAATAGTAATTGTCTGCAAGTTTCTTAAACTCGTCATTAGAGAGAATGTTGTCTGCACTCTGTTTGGCATGCTTATTCCTAAAAATTTCGGCAGTCAGTATAGTGACAGCATTCTTAATCTCTAAAGCCCATTTGAAGTTATCTTGTTTTGAATCGTTTGTATTACTTTTATCTAATAATAATTTGGCAGATTCTGCTATTATCGAATCATTGTTATCTGCCATCTTGGTTAGAATTTCTTTGAAACTATCGTTCTTCCATTCTTCTTCGATTATTTTATATGTGAGTATCATTCCTATGTCGTGGGTCAGGCAGGCCATTAATATAAGGAATGTATCTGTTGCTCCTAAACGTTTGATGCGTTCTTCTCCCAATAGACATTGAATATTGTTTATAATAGTCATAGAATGACTAATGTCATGTTTACTATAATGAGGATATGCGTTAGAAACTAAGTTTAATCCCTGAGCAAGATTCTGTTTATTTAACCCCTAGATAGAGTATAATAACTCATAGTCCCTATCCATTTCAGATAGAGATTTCAGATGCTTCTCTAAGGTGTAGTTCTTATAGTAGGTATTATCATTCATATTTTTTCCGTTTTATTTATGCCAGTCACTTGTTCTTCTTGAAATTGCATTAGATTCGAGATTTATCGAGGAAAACAGACTCAAACGTACACAGCCTTTGAGTGTATCTCCAACGATGGCTGCATTTTGTTTGAGTATCATTCGGAAACTGTCGAGGGGGCTTTGCTATGTTGTTTGGCAAGCCACTCGCCGGTTTTCTTTTGTTCAACCAATACAATTTTCAGTCTGTTTAAATCTTTCATTGCAACGCTTTTATTTGACTAATTTATTTTCTGTTCTTAAGGCTTCTAAAGCATATTCTTGAA
>ERZ772867.3371-NODE-3371-length-13470-cov-2.624301_pt1 | contig 13470 bp, 7 predicted proteins | sample MGYA00511341_ERZ772867 | MGnify/ENA primary metagenome ERZ772867 (study PRJEB29015, sample SAMEA2737707) | human gut metagenome | biome: human gut; feature: human-associated habitat; material: faeces | place: China | collected 2012 ... | reverse complement strand
GTAGTTCCGGGTTTTAAGTTCCAGTTTCAATTTTAATATTGGGAGTGTTTAATGTTGTTTCCTTTTTGGCTCTTTTTACTTCGTTTTAAGGGAATTTCTATTTTTGAAATAGAGAGTTTATCTTTTAATAGATAAAACTTCTTTTAGAAAGGAAATATTGAGTTGTGTGACTTGAATAATCTTTGTCTCTTATTCTTTAGAATTTGTTTTATGCCGATTATCTGTAGAATATTCTTATCTTTATTAATTTATAAAAAGTAATGAAATGAAATTGAGTATGCGTGTAGTTCTGCTAACTGTCGGTATTTTGATAGGTAGTGTTGCCGGATTGTTGTATTGGAAATTTATCGGATGTGAATCAGGTTCATGTCCTATTTCTTCTTCTCCCTATATCAGCACATTATATGGTGCAATTTTGGGAGGATTGTTGTTTAGTATATTCAGAATAGAGAAGAAAGATAAATAGCGAGTAAATTTTCTCTTTTGCATTCTTTTTCGGATTTAAATACATATTTTTATTTCATCTTTTTTAGTAATCTGTTTAAAATTGTCTTTGTATTTTTATAGTCCCTTAATCCTTTCTTAAGAGGGGAGACTATCCCTATGAATATGATAATTGAGTCTTTTTCCGGGAGAGATATAACATATTTATTTACAGACTATAGGATCTTTGGAAGCATCAACAAAAATTCCCCTCTGGAGAGAGGCAAGGGTGTGTCATAAAGAGCATATCATATCCAGTCTGTTACATCCCATAAAAAATCTCCTTGTCCGGAATATTGCACCAGACAAGGAGATACATGGAAAACATGAGAGAAAATAATTATCTTGATTTTATTATTTTTATTTTCTCAGGACCGGCAGAATATTCTACGGTAAGAATATATACGCCTTGTGTCCATTGTGAGGCTTCGTTAATAGTAATTTCATTTGTACCGGAATGAACACTTTCTTTTTTGGTTAATAATACTTTTCCATTCAGGTCGTGAACAATAAGTGTAATATCTTCTTCATTGTAAGCATTTACTGTTACTTTGATGCGATCTTTAAACGGATTCGGAGCTACATTTACAGATGCTTTTACTTCTACCGGTGTAACGCTTGTATAAATCGGATTTATCTGGAATGCTGTAATGTCTTGGAATCCGCTCATTTCGTATTTCCATGGGTATCCGTCAACGTCTAATAACCAAGCATAATCTACACCAACACTGACATCTTTAAATCCTTCATTAACATATTGCCATTCTCCGAATCCCGAATCACTCATACGATAAACTTTGTTATCTTCGGTTATACCCCAGACTTCTTCATTTCCGGCGCTTAATTTGATGATTTTGTATGGATTCTTGATGACTTCCCACCCGCTTTTGCGTTGTGCAGACATACGAACGATTTCTCCTTGCGGGTTGAAACCCCATACCGAATTGACATCGGCAGTTATTGAGGTGAGTTCTCCCGGAACTTTTGTCCAAGGCTTGCTTCCCGAATGGTTGCGGTAATATACGTTATTTTGGTCATCGATACCCCATACCATAGACATCGTTGCTGCTATATCGACAATTTTGATATTAGGATCAGATTTATCGGACCATCCGTTCGATACTTCACAAGGTTGGTTACCCGGTAATGCTGCGCAATATGGTTTTCCTGAAGCGGAAAGTGCCCAAACGGTATTGCTTCCGAAAGATATTTTTTTGGTAGCCATATATTGTCTTGCAGGTTTCCAGTTTTTTATCGGATGTCCGTCGATTTCATTACAATAAATATCACTTCCACATACCATCCATACATCTCTCAGACCGGCAGCAATACTGTTAGCCGGTTTATCAAGGCCTTCTATATATTGTTTGCTTAATTCCGATAAATGATGAAGCGGACGGAATATGCTCAGGTCTACTTCTAAGTTGGCATCAAAATAGTCTTTATCTTTTTCCGATTCTTTATACCAGGCGAGACGGTAACTTCCTCCGGCGTTTCCCGGTTGTGCACTATGATATTCATCGCATCCTTCAGCTTCCAATATGATAGATTTTGATTCTCTATCCGCAAATTCGCGTACGAGGTTCATATATTGGTTCGGGAACCGGTGTTCCGGATGGTCGCTTCGATGCCATACCGAACCTTCCCGCCAGTCGCTCCAGGCTTCCAATACGATCCATTTTGCTCCTACTTCATGACCCTCTTCAAAGATGTGTCGAATACGAGGAGTTTCACCATCATCCAAAAGAGAACTGACGTGTGTATCGAATTCTGGTTTCCAGCTATTGTAAAGCATTCCGTTTTTTACCCATGTACCTTCATTGGTTTCCGGATTCCAGTTGGTATGCACAAGGTTCATCATCGGTTGGCGACCACCGTTGAAAGCAAAAGCGAATTTTCTGGCATCACGGTGCGTTACGATCTGGCAACGGTTTTCCATATCTGCCCATCCGAACCAACCTTGTAATCCCCAAGCAATGTACTTCATTTTAGCATCACCTTTGTTTAAGAAGTTATCGGCAAGGATAAATGCCGGAACGAGGTCGAAATCTTCTTTCATTCGTTGCTTGATATATAAGAAAAATTCCGACCATTGTTTGCTACTATATTGGTACTGTTCCATATTGGCATCGGCACTCCACCATTGCATCGGAACACATTTTACACCTGCACCTTCTTGAAATGAATCTCTATCGCTGAGTTCATCCGGAGTGGTAAAGAATAGCATTTCCCGAGGTACGGTTTCATACCATTTCTTTATGGCATATTCATATACGAATTTTTGGTGTTCGGGGTTTGCTACATCGAATTTTTCTCCCAAGTATTTTTCTACTGCCAATGGGAAAGGGGCATTATCTATAAAATAGGCGATTTTGATATTGTCCCGAGCATTCGGGTTTCTTTTTATCGCTTCTACCATATATTTTAACCCTGCACAAGGCATTCCACCCGGTCCGGTTACATATCCTCGGTCTTCAATATCATATTCTTCCGAAGTTTGTCCATCGGGTTCTCCCCGTCCATGAGCGAAAATTACTTCGACTTTCGATTCGACCATTTCCGAAATATAGATGTCCGCTGCCTCTTGTGTATAGCCTAAATTGAAGTTATAAATCGACTGTTTATTCCATGAAATGACCTGATTTCTGCTATATTGAGCCTTTTCCGGAGCTGCTGAAGTCCATGTCGCATCATCACCGCTGTCACCGCCTTTTGCCAATTCCCGAGTAGCTCCGGCATGACCTCCGATAGCAAACGTGTGCATTCCGTCGTTCCAGTTATTTTCGAAATCAATGTCCGTATCAAGGACATTGTCAGAAGTATTGTCATCTTTGCGAATAAAAACCATGTCACAATTGACATTTCCGGTTTCGAATACGAGTTTCAGATCATAATAACCTTCTTCCAACTGTTTATGGCCTAAATGTGCCAGGTCAAATGTGTTGGTGTAATTATACGGTGCTTCTACTCCGTTTTTCAACGTACTTCCGTTAATTTCCAAGTGTACGGTCTGTCCTTCACCGTTTCCCACTATGCGACCGGTGAAACGGTAGTGACCAGCCGATAACCATACTTTTTTGTACTGAATCCAATCTCCCGGCTGTGTATTGCCCACATACCAGTTATTCGTCGATTCCTTAACTTCAGCATAGGAAGTTAAAGAATACATCCCCAACAAGGCAATAAAGATGTGTCGTAAGATGTGTTTCATATCTATTTTTTTATGTGTATTATGTATAATTTTACTCTTTCGAGACTATTTGCGAAAATTTTTCGATTGTTCTATTTGCTCAGTCCGAAAAACAGAATTTGCATAAGAGGAATAAAAAGAGGCACATAAAAAAAGCACCTCTTTTTATTCAAGTAGATTGTTATTTTACTTTAAATTGATCTTTTACCATATCGAGATATAGAAGTCCATAACCTTTTCCATACGACGGGTCAGTCGGCTCTATGCATGAATCGAATGCCCAGTCATTAAATGAGTCGATCAATACCATCGGATTTGTTCCGAGATTCATTTTGGCGACATTACACATTGTCCAGAACCGTTCCTGCGTTTTAGGCATCCATGGATAATTGGAGTTATTCTCGGTCGCTACATATTGTGAATAGCCCGGAGATGCAGACGGAATGAAATCTATATTGTATCTTGACCAGAACACTTCCTTGTTATATTTGTAGTTTTCGTTTACAAATTGGTCGAACAGTATAACCCGTTCATATTGAGCACCTCCGACTGCACACATATTTTTCATAGTTACGGCATCGACTTTTCCTGATAAATAGAAATAATGGAACCTTTCAGGCGGAGTCCACGCTCCTTGTTGAGCAATAAGATACATCTCTTTTCCGGTATGTTTACGCACTGTATCCCGAATGGCCGTGTACATACGATAAGAATCCTGAGTGTATAATTTGTTAGCATCTGCTATTACGACGACAGGGCGTCCTCCTGTATGGTAGTAATTTGGGTCTGAGAAATAATCGGAAATACGTTTAAAGTAACTACAAATACGGTCTGATCGTTTAATCAATGTATCGACACGTGTTGTCACGACGATGTCCATTCCTGGATTATTTATATCCGGAATTGTATCTATAACCGGATATGTTTTTCTTGTAGGATCGACATTTTCCACTAATTTGTTATTGTTCAAATCAGAACACATACTGTTCATGTTGACCATCAGGGCAAATTTCACTCCGTTCAACTCTACTTTAGGCAGTGTATCGTTCAATCCGCGTACCATATCGATAAATGCGGTATCTCGTCCGATATTTAACGGATAGATGTCATTGGCATTTTCGTTGATTCCGGGAAGGACCATAAAATCGATGCGACCATAGTGACACCATTCTATGATTTTTTGCATAGCCCGGGCTCCGATCGTATCTGCCGCCAAATGATATTTACCAGCTTCCAGAGCTTCAGGAAGGTCATACCAAGGCTTCGTATTTGGTCCGAGTTTACCGGCAGCGACATCCTGTTCTTCAGTGATACGGGTCCATTGATCTACATTAGTTTCAAGTGCATTTTGCGGATTGTAGAGATATACCCCTACCGGGATATCCTGTGTTACTTTTACCTCCTCGATTTCATAGTTCAACCAATAATCATCTATCGAAGGATTGTCATCTTTACAGGAAGTAATTGTTATGCCTGCCAATAACAGACTGTATATTAAGATTCTATTTACTTTCATGTAATTCTATATTTACTGTAAATGTTAAATTAGTCTATTAAATATCCACTCTTAAGTACGGATACAACTTCATAATCCAGCGCTTTGATCAAAGCTTTTTCTTCATTTGTTTCTCCGGATACTCTTTTTGCATAGTCCACCATTTCTTCATAAGTTGTTCCATACAGGTGTTCGAAATATTCGGCACGGAAGAAGATCACTTTATTACCCAAATACAACTCGTCCGCCGTATCGAGTGCCGGATCTTTTTTAGCGAAGTCCAAACTGGTCCATATATTGTCTCCCCATCTGTCCGGGCGGGCATACGGACTTGCTTTTTGCAGATTATCCACAGCCTTGTAGTATTCGGTTTTATTTTGATAAGATTCAGTCAGCGGATAGATCATACGTTCTGTCCAGAAGTTATACATTGTATTCAAACCGTCTACATTCGAAGATGCACCTCCGGAGATGAATGGAGGCCAACCGAAAGCTCGTGTACGACGTTCTAAGTTCCATCCTTCGATTCCGTTAAAGAAGTCTGCGAAATGGCGTTGTTTATAAATTTGTTCCAATTGTCCTTCCTGGCCGTTAGAACCCATAATTTTAGCTTGATATAATCCACGGCTATCCTTGAATCCGATTTTGTCCGTACCCCATTTAACACCGTCTTGTGCCATATATTCATCGACTCCGGAAATATCATATTGGGCAAATGAGGCACGAATACCGTCTTCGTAATATTCTTGAGCGCTCTTGCTGCCTAATCCAAACAATACTTTAGCTTCTGCTTTCAAGAAGCAGGCATCTGCCCAATTTAAGATACGGAATTTGGCGTCGATTTTTATAAACTCTTCTTTAACGTAAGAAGGATTATAAACGCTTCTTGTATTTAACGGGTCCGTTGTTCGTTCGGTAGTACTTCCCGGTTTGTAAGCAGCTTCCCAACCGCTCGGCATTCTAACTTGTTCTCGCATGGGCACATAAGGTACCGAGTGGCCTACGACTATCGAATCCCGACGGAAATCGTTCATCCCGTCCATTGTATGATTTAACCAATCCGGACAATCCAACACGCCACATACGTGAGGCCGTGTAATCGTATCCCGAGCTTGGAACTGATTGTCGGCTGCCGTACCACGAGCATTCGACTTTTCCACAAAAGCTTCGATACGGGGATCGTTGAATGTGAACAGATAGATCGCTAAGTATTCTGCCAATGCCGGAAATGTAGAATCACTCAATGTCCCTGTTTCTAATGGCCTTAACAGACGATCCCAATAGTATGAACGATCTGCACTACGGTCGGTACCCCATTGCGGTTGTACGATTTCGTCCACCGAGGCAATCAGCCAGTCCTCATGTTCCATGGCTTTAGCAGCATTTTCTCTCGCCAGATCCATGCTGACATTTTGTGACTGCATGGCAATACTTAAACGTAGCGTATTGGCGAACTTTCTCCATTTGGCAACATTCGCCATTGCAGTAGCTGTATTGGTTGTTACCCCGAATACCGGATCCTGCATCAGTACATCTGCTGTATAGGGAGTTTCCGGATCATATAGATTCACGGCATCATCCAATAATTTTAAAATGTTTGTATAGACTTCGAGTTCTGTATCGTATTTGAAGTCTCGTTTATTAGAAGAATCGGTCAATATGGCATCGCTCATGGGAATACCTCCGTACATGGAAACCATGACATAATATACATACGCTTTCCACGTTTTGGCAATTGCCAAACGGTTTTCAAAACCTTCTTTCCCTTCATATTGTAATTCGCAATCGTTCAAATCACGCAAGATATCAATGTAGAATTTTCTGAAATAACCGTTGCCTTCATCCTGGGAAGGGGTTGTTCTAAAACCCAATACCAAATAGCGAGCGAACAAGTTTCCATTCATGAAATTAAATTCGGCTACCGTATTCATCGTCCGATAGACTGTTCCGGCGAAGATGTTGGGTAATTCCGCTTCATACATCTTGTTACCGTTTGTATTAACTTCTTCAAATTTATCGACGCATCCGAACAGACTTCCGATAAAAACGAGAAGACATATATAGGCTGTTTTTTTCATATACTATAATATATATTAAAATGATACTTTAATATCGAAACCATAAGTTGCGGAAGGTTGTGCATATCCTTCTTCAAATCCTTGAGCATTTCCGGTGGTACGGGTTGCTTCCGGATCGATTCCTTTCGGTGTATTTTGGAACAGTATAGCAACGTTACGACCAACTGCCGATATCCGAACATTTTTCAACGGTGTCTTTTGTAACCATTTTTTCGGAATCGTATAACCGATGCTGATCTCTCTCAGTTTGATATAGCTGGCGTCATAAATATAACGTTTCATACTTGACGTGTTGTTATGAGTCCAATGTGTAACCGGGCTGACCCAGGACGTGTTCATTCTTCCTGCCCATCCGGCACCTTCGGATTCATCATAAACGGAATTTTCCAAATGTATTCCTTTGGGACGTTCCCAATCAGGATAAACGACTAAATTTTCTACTAAATCGGCTCCCGGCAATACGGTATTTGCAACGTCCATAACACCCTGCATTTCATTACTGGTTTCTCCGAGAATACGTTTCGACATTAAGAAATCCTCACGTCCTTCGAGCGATTGTACGGTTTGCCCATCGATAGCACCTTGCCAAGCTGTACGGGAAAGGAAATTTCCTCCTTTTTTAAAGTCGATCATCAAGTTGAAGTCCCATACCCGAACCGAGTTTCTCCATCCTCCGATCCAATCGGGTTGAACATTTGCCAACACCTGGTCCGATACATATTTAGGACGACCGTCTTTCTGTACACAGATACGTCCGGCTTCATCCCGTTTGTAGTCATTTCCATACAGAGTTCCGTAGGGTTCTCCCACTACGGCGTATAGCTTCACTCCATTTACGCCGCTTCCTAATTCATAGCGGTCCATTCCATCGATAAGGGAAACAATTTCAGATTTATTTTTTGCCCAGTTGAATGTTGTGGTCCAGGTTACTAATTTGGTTTGTACCGGAATAGCGGTAACCGTTAATTCGTGTCCCCAGTTTTTAACCTCACCGGCGTTATACATCATTTGAGAATAGCCTGAAACCGGAGAGATGTCTCCACGTATGATCTGATCTTTGGTCCGCTTATTATAATAAGTATAGTCTATCGACAGACGGCTGTCCAAGAACCGAAGATCTGCACCGATTTCTCCCGAAAGAGTCTTTTCAGGTTTCAGATTCGGGTTTTTCCGGAGTGATTCTCCATTATAGTAAGCAATTCCATTAAACAAGCCTCCATATGTATATCCGTTGCGCAGGTTATCAAATCCGGTATCGTTACCTACCTGAGCATACGATCCGCGTAACTTGGCGAACGAAAGAATGTTTTTATCTATTTCGATCATATCGGTAAACACAAGACCTGCACCGGCAGAATAGTAAAAGTAGGAACAATTGTCGATCGGTAGGGCCGAAGACCATTCGTTACGAGCAGTAAGGTCTAAATAGGCGCCTTTATATCCTACGGAAAGCATTCCGAAGATAGCTTCTTTCCATTTGTTGCTTTCCCCTTCGCTGGTAGTCGGATTTCCCGCATTATTAGCAAGACTCATAAAATCGGCTTTCAATAACTGATTGACTTTAGAATCGGTCTGTTCCGATTTTATCTGTTGATGCGATATACCTACGTTGGCGTTGATACTTAGATCCCCGAAACGTTGGTTATACATCAATAAGCCTTCATAGTTATTGTTCATCGCAATTCGGTTACGTACGTTATATTCTCCATCGGTATCCCACGGAGAGTTATAGTTGGTGAATGCCCATGCCCGATAAGTTTGCATATCGGTAGCGGCACGTAATCTCAACTTTAAATAGTTGGTAAAAGTTACATTCAATGTAACGTTACCCATAAACCAGTGTTTGTAGTCTTCATTGGAAAGCTCGTTCAATAGCCAGAACGGATTGTTGAATCCCCGTTGTGTTTTTGCCGTTCCATCCGGGTTTTTCCAAGGGATCAATTCGTCCATTGTTGCGTCACGAGGCAGGTTGGCAATTACCCATAATGGGTTACGGTTCGAATTCCCCCGGAATCCACGATTGTCGGCATGTTCATATACGTAACGAGCGCCTAAATCCATACTTAAGAAATTTGTGAATTTAGCAGTAGAGTTCAAGTTGAAGTTGTGGCGATCTAAATTGTTGAAATTTTTCAAGATGTCATCGGCATGGATATTGGTATAAGAGAAACGGAAGCTACCGTTATCCATTACTTTATCAAAAGATACGCTGTTGGTAATGGCTTTACCTACTTGATACATATTTTCGACCGTTTCTTTAGCGGGAGAATATTGTTTGACTTGTCCGTTACGTCCCACTACATCGAATCCCAACATCGGGAGTCCCCAACAGCGTTGATCTTGCCCGGCCATATTGGGATTGAAAATACCGTAAGGTAAGTTAGGATCAAATGTATAACCGTTACCTGATGCCGAATAATAATTCCATCCCCGTTCGAAACCCACATTTTGTCCGGCTCCGTAAATATTCTGATAAGTCGGGTATTGCATCAGGGTACTGAACATCATATTGAAGTTATAGCTGACACCTAATCCGGTTTTGCGAGTTGCTTTCTTGGTCGTAATCAAAATAACCCCGTTCGCACCGTCTGATCCGTATAGAGCCGAAGCATTTGCCCCTTTCAGCACTTCTATACTTTCAATTTCATCCGGGCTGATACTGTTGGCCGGATTACCGTAATCAAGGTCTCCGCTTTCTCCCATATCGTTCATAATGGGTACACCGTCGATAACATATTGGTTATTCCCTGACAAAGAGCCGTTACCACGGATAACTACACGAGTAGAAGCTAATGGTCCGCCGTTACCGATTACCTGAAGACCGGCGACTTTACCGGAGAGCATATCCAGCATGTTTGAAGCTCTCACATCGCTCATCGATTCCGTATTTACCGTTTGTCGGGCATACGACAATGATTTTGCATCACGGGTGATACCGAGAGCCGTTACGACGACTTCGTTCAATGCTTTGGAATTTTCTTTTAATGTAATCTTGAAATTAGTTTTATCTCCGATTCTGATTGTTTGGGGCTCAAAGCCTATAAAACTTACCCGTAAGGTCGCTTTGGGTGGAACACTTAGAGTAAAGTTCCCTTTGTAATCGGTCATTGTCCCTTTAGTAGAACCGACAACAGAGATGTTTGCTCCTGTAATGGGTTCGCCGGAAGCATCGAGAACGGATCCGGAAATCTTTATTTCAGAGTTCTGGGCGTGGAGTAGCTGTACGCAGAGGAACAGTCCCACTATCCAAGCAATACGGAAACAAGATGTCCATCGAAAGAAATACGTCACCGTATTTCTCCATGTAGTTTTTTTAGGTATTTCCATAAATAAAAATTTAAAATTTGTATTAGTGTGTGATATTGTATAATCGAGGTTCATAGAGATATAAAGTCGTTAGACCATTCTAACGACTTTATATCTTATCATTGTGTTTATTATTTTATCCAGATTTTCTTTACTGATATTTGATTATTTAAAACAGCTTTTACAATATAGAATCCGCTGTTGATACCGGTTATTTCCATGCTGCCGGTTGTTGTTTTTAATATGCTTCCGTTCATATTATATAACTGAATGTTTGCATCGTTATTTCCTGTTCCGACAACGATCTCTCCATTACGGACATAGATTTCGATTTGATCTTTGTCTTCGGTTGTGTTTGCGATACTGGTAAGAGTAGGATTCCATGGATCGGAAGAGGCATCCATTTCTGCTTCAGTCATTTCGAGAGATCCTACGGCACAAGAATTCCCGGTAATTTTACGAGGATTACCCATTTGGTCTGTTGTGATACCGAATTGTGTCAGATATTCAGCGTTACCAAAAGTAAGTCCGGGAGCATTTTCATCGATAAAAGGAACTATATATCTTCTGGGAGCGTAAATAGAGGCGTCATCCGACAAACCGGAGGCGTTATGTATATCCCAATCCATGTCTTTTGTACTTCCCGGCATATAATTTACCGTGCAATTTATAGCTGCTCCATCAAGAATAGGATTGTTGGTCAGTCTGCCGAAATAAGTATTGTATGCTTCAAATTCTCCTTCAGCCATCGCATCTCTTAAGGTCAAATCAGAAGTTGTCATTTTACCACCGTCAACAGCATAGTTCCCTTGGAAAAGACAATTATAAATGCGTTTGGTACAGTTTGTCTTCGGATTATTAGTATCGTTCGTGATCAAAAGACCGGCACCATGTCCACCGTTACCTTGAGTGATATTGTCTACTACCGTACAATTTACCATCATAAATTCGCTATTTTTAGATGCTGCTCTTAAATTAATTGCAGCACCGTCGTTGATTGCCTGGTTATAGGCAAAAGTAGAATTTAAGACTTTTACTTTACTAGTATTTTTGGGAGCTATATTGTTGATTAGTAGCCCCCCACACATAGTTGCAGAGTTGGCGATAAACGAACAATCCTTGATAGTAATATCGTTACCTGCATCATCTCTGTCGGCAGTTTCATTTATGGCAATAGCGCCACCGTTGCCAGAACTGTTTCCCATAAACAGACAATGTTCGATAGTTGCTTGAATCGGTTTACCGGCCACTAAACACCAAAACTTGATAGCACCACCCGTACCATTGATTTTGGTCGTATTTCCCATGAAAGAACAACCTACGGCAACAAGTTTTCCTCCGCACCAGTTTATTGCGTTACCTTCCCGGTTTTCGTTTCCTGTAAACGTACAATTGTATAGGTTCACATCCCCAATTTCATTTTTGTGAATAGCTCCGCCTCGGCCATTGGAATCTGCAAAATCCGTAGGTGAATCGGGATTTGCGTGAGCTACGGTATTAAACATAAATTTGCAATCTTCGAATGTAGCAACTAAGTTACCTCCGATCCAGAAACCGTTCCCTCCATCGCTGATCAGATCCCGACCGTTTTGGAAAGTAAGATTTTTAAAAGTAAGATTACCCCCTCCGTTCAAGCGGAACAGACGACCTTTGTGTTCCGAATCGAAACCGGATTGTAGACCCTCACCGATCATCGTGATATTTTGCCATGCGCCACCCATAATTACAAAACCTTGGTGTCCTTTTGCTCCGGCTTGTTGATGTACATAGCCACTTGTTCTATCGGCTGTTTGATTGGGGTCTTGAGACATCATGATCATCCCATTTACATGAATTACATCTCCCGCTGCAATTACGCTGTTCAATTGACTTAGGTAAGCAACCGGCTTTTCGGCAGTCAAACCGTCATTATCTGCAGATCCTCCATTCTCAGCAGATGCGATGTAGAGATCTTTTGCACTCAAAGAAAAAGCTGAAAACGAAAAAAGTAAGGCTGTTGCCCACAATTTTGTAGAAGTTCTCATAAGTAAAAAATTAGAGTTAATGAATATTGTGAATTCTATGTTTTCAAGAAGAAGCGGAGTTTTCGGTAATTTAGATCAGGTTCTTCTTAAAACTTGTTACAAAAGAAATTTGGCGATATTAAAAATGCTCAACTACATTATTACAAAGCTTATTAAATTCTTATTAAATCGATTTTAATATGTTAATTATTTGAGAGACCTCGTGATGACGTGAGATTGACTGATTGTCGGTTTTCTCTTAATGAGGACTAAAGAGCCAAAAAATAGTTTCTTTCAGTTTATTTTAATAGATAATCTTCCTATACATTGCGTATGTCATACAATAATCGCCGAACCTCGGTTTCTATATTGTGAGATTGAGAGCTTGTGAGGAGATGGTAGAAATTCGGATTAAATAGTATCTGGATGTTTTATTTAGTGTAATTTTTTAATAATGCGATATAACGCATTCTATCCTCTTTTGTGAGTCTGCGTTTAAAACTTTTTTCAAGCAAAAAATCTCTATACTTCTCTTGTATAGAGATTTTTTTGCTTTTAATTTTACTTGTGTAACTCTGCTATTTTTGGATTTTTACAGTGGATATTTTTCCATCAAAAACAATTTGTATAATATATACGCCTTTCGGAAGAGAGGAGATGTCTATTGTTTTGTTAAACGGAATGCCGTTATCGGTATTCTTTAACGAACCGATCAAACTTCCTTGCATGTTGTAAATATGAGCCGACATTTCTCCGGTACGGGAGGTTTTGATCGTTAAAATATTATTTGCATAGGAGACATTTACCGGTGAATCATCGGTAACCTGCTCAACCCCCATCGGTTTGTAGGAAGGTTTGGTAAGTACCAGTTGACCGCGGCGGAGGCGATCATGAGAAGCAGATAGACCGGCTCGC
>ERZ772867.3364-NODE-3364-length-13490-cov-12.045776_pt1 | contig 13490 bp, 17 predicted proteins | sample MGYA00511341_ERZ772867 | MGnify/ENA primary metagenome ERZ772867 (study PRJEB29015, sample SAMEA2737707) | human gut metagenome | biome: human gut; feature: human-associated habitat; material: faeces | place: China | collected 2012 ... | reverse complement strand
CCTTTGCGGAAAAATATCTGCCGTTGTTCGACAAGAACCTCGGCTGGCTGCTGCCCGCGCTCGTCGGCTTTGTGATCGGCATGGTCATCCACGCGAGCCGGAAGGGCGCGCTCGTCCCTCATGCCTGACGAACCAAATTAAAGTAAAAACACACCGCACAGCAGATCCGTTTCTGCCGTGCGGTGTCATTTTTTCAGCGGCGCCGAAAACGGAGAGTCAGCAAGCTGCCGAGGTTCACCAGCAAAATCGTCGCGGCCCATGAAAGTGTTGCAGCCGTAATCGCACCAGAACGGTGCAAGGATCGTAAAACGCCCGCTGGCCGCGCTGAGCAGACGGCGCATCAGCTCGCGCTGCCGTGTCTCATCGGAAGGTGGCGTCCGGTTGTAGGCAAAGCACAGCTCCTTCGCCGCGAGCCGTTCCTGCGTAAGCTCTTCGCTGCTTGCATCGTAGAGCAGACCGCACAGCATTTTTCTTTCTCTGTCATGTTACCTCTCATCCCTTGCTTGATTACCTATTGATCATACTACGCGACGAGAGGCATTACAACTATTCTGCGCTGGGTTATGGTATGTGTGTTGGCTGCCAAAAGGAGATGGTGCACATGAAAGCACTTCAAAAGCAGTTCGACCGGCAGGAGTTCGACGACCTGAACGCGTTGGTATGCGGATAGGAAAGATAGATGGAAACCGGTTGGTTTCCATCTATCTTTCCTTCACTTCTCAGATTTCATCTTCTCCCGTGCGGCAAGCCGATGCTCGATATCCCCCTGCAAAAGCTGCGAGATCACCGCGGCCAGCGGGATAAAAAACACGATACCGATGATACCGAACAACTTTCCGCCGAGCAGTGCGGCCAGCAGTGTCCACAGCGGAGAAAGCCCCACGCTGCCGCCGACCACATGCGGGTAGATAAACTGGTTTTCGATGAACTGCACCGCCTGATAAACAAGGAAACACAGTATTGCCTTCTCCGGCGCGGCCAGCAGCGTGAGCAGTACGCCGATCAGGCAGGATGCAAACGCGCCGATATATGGGATGAACGCGAATGCCGCCGTCAGCACAGCCGTCAGCGCTGCGTAGGGGATGCGGAAGACGGAAAACGCGAGGAAGATCAACGTGCCGAGGATCAGCACCTCGATGCACTGACCGGAGAAAAACTTTGCGTAAGTATCGTGCGTCAGCTTTGCGATGCGGCAAATGCGGTTTGCCGTCATCTCCTTACAGTAGGCGTACAGAAAGCCGCGGCTCTGCTTACCGAGCTCCCGCCGCCCCAACAGTACATAGAACATGATCACGATCGCGAACACGGCGTTTACCGTGACAGACACCGTTGAGCTTGCCAGGTCGACGACCGATCCGATCACGGCCCCCGCACCGGTGAAGAGCTTTTCCACTGCCGTCTTCCAGTCGAACGAGGCCGCAAGCTTTGTCAGCTCCGTGGTGTCGACGCCGTAGCTGCTCAGCAGCGCCACCCAGTCGGGCCAGTTCTCCCTTACAAGCACGGCAATGCTCCGAACCGACGCGGCCAGCTGCGGGATCGCCAGCACGCACAGCAGGAATACCAGCACTGCGACACAGAGCATCGTCAGTGTCAGGCTCAGGGCGTCGACCGCTTTTTCCTTCATCTTCGGAAAATGGGCGGCAAGCCGCCGCGCAATACCGAGCATTGGAACGCTCAGCACGAATGCGAGCAGAAGGCCCGAGACCACCGGCGACAGAATACCTGCCAAAACGCGAAAAAAGCCCGCCACTTCATTCAGGTTAGTCAGCGCGGCAAAAAGCGCCACGCCGAAAAAAATCAGAAGCATCTGCTGCTTGAGTTGTTTATTCATGGATCATCTCTCCAATCAGCGCAGTCTCCGCCTTTTCACCGGCGTGCGGCCGCTGTGTGACGCGCAGCTCCTCGATGCGGTGGTGATCCACTTTGACAACAAGCACATCAAGATCATCGTAAGTAAAGCGGTCGCCGCTCTCCGGCACACCGCCGCAGCGCTCCATCACCCATCCGCTGACCGACACCATCTCCGAGTCGGTCTTGAGGTGGAAGAAATCGGCAAAATCGTCAAAGTCCATTCCTGCGTCCACAAGGTAAGTGTGCTCCGCCGTCTCGCGGATGGGAATCTCCTCCTGCTCGTGCTCGTCCCATATCTCGCCCACCAGCTCTTCGAGGATATCCTCCATCGTGACAATGCCGCAGGTGCCGCCATATTCGTCCACCACGACGGCAACGTGCGTCTTGCCCTGCTGCATCTTTTTAAGCAGCAGACTGATCGGCTCATTCTCCGGTGCAAAGATGGTTGGTGAAAGCAGCTCGGCGATCGGCTTGCCGGTCACGCCGCAGCCGACGTAAAAGTCCTTGCGGTGGATGGTGCCGAGGATATGGTCGATGGAATCCTGATAGACGAGCAGGCGGGAATATTTGGTATTGGTGAACAGCGCGGCGGTCTCCTCCCGGCTCGCCGTGACCGGCAGCGCCGCGAGGTCTACGCGGTGGATGAGAATGTCCTTTGCCTGCTGCTCGGAAAATTCGATGGCGTTGCGCAGCAGCTCGCCCTCGCTTTTGTCGATGCTGCCGCCCTGCTGGACCTCATCGACGAGCATCAGCAGCTCCTCCTGCGACATTTTGCTCTCGCCGTTCAGGCGGAATGCCTTCGCTAGCAGCCTTTTCCAGAGGGAGAAGAGCAGATTGAGCGGCAGCAGCACCCAGATGAGCACGCGCAGGATGGGAGCGGAGAACATGGCGAAGCGCTCCGCGCAGTCCTTGGCGATGCTTTTGGGCGAGATCTCACCGAAGATCAGCACCACCACCGTGACGACCACGGTGGAGATCGTCGCGCCCGCGTCGCCGTAATGGTGCACAAAGAGCACCGTGCCGATGGAGGCCGTCGCAATATTGACGATGTTGTTGCCGATGAGAATAGTTGAGAGCAGCCGGTCATACTGCCCCAAAAGCCTGCACGCGAGGGCGGCGTTGGCATTGCCCTTTTCAGCAAGGGTTTTGAGCCGCGTGGTGCTGGCAGAGGAAAACGCGGTCTCTGTAGCGGAAAAGTAGGCGGAAAACAGCAAACACACCGCCATAGTAATGATACAAGTTGTCGTTGACAAGATAAAAGCTCCTTTTCTGTCGTCTGTTCGAATCGTCAAAGCGCTCAAATGAGCGCAAAAAAGCATGTCCGCCCCGCTTTTCAGCAGCGCAGATATGCTTTCACAAACAGATGACAGATCAGGTGGCTACTGTGATAGTCACTGCCGTCGGTATCCATATGGGCACGCATCCTCCTTCGTTTCAAATTGATGGTATTGTACCAGACGCTCCCAGTATCGTCAAGCAAAGAAACTGTTAAGAGGTAGGCCGGTTACTGCATTTATTGTTATACTCGGAATTACATGGATAGTTGAACGCACATCAGCTCAATCTCCGTACCATCAGCGAGTATGAGGGGATACACGCCCGGCTGCCCATCCTCCAAGATGAGATGACCGCATGGCTGTCAACCGGTCCCTCGTTTTATATCCTCGTTTTGCCGATCACGGTGTTCGCCGAGGAGCCGTATATCAAAGCCCGCCCTACAACCACACAGACGCATGGCGCACATTACTGCGTACCCACCGCAATGACATCGCCGCGGCGATGAAGATCCCGCCGGAGGATTTCCGTTGGTACGCGGCCTTCCACGATGAGGGTAACCATCCCCACGTCCACATGATGGCGTGGTCGGTGAAACCAAATCAGGCGTACCTGTCCAAAGATGGGATACGGCAGATCAAGTCCACGCTGACCAATCAAATTTTCCGTCAGGAGTTGCTGCACGTCTACGAGCAGAAAAGCAAATCTCGTGATGAACTGGTGGTCGCGGCGCGGAAAGCCATGCTGGAATTGGCGAAGGCCATGCGGGAGATGACCTGCACGCTCGGCCACTACGACGCAGGCTTCACCCTCCGCACCTACACCCACGCCACAAGGCAAAAGCAGGACGAGGCAGCACAAACCATGGGTAGCTTCATGGCGCAGGTCATGTAAGCAGTAAAAGCGCCAAAATACCGGAGAGAAGGCAAAAGTTTCCTCTCCGGTACTCTTTAAGTCTTTCTGCGTATTTCGTTGTACCCATGGGGCATGAGCTGGCAGTAGGCGGCAAAGCCGCTGACTGCCAGCCGATGTGGGTCACGGTGTGGGTCAGGCAGTTGACCCACATTTTGGCTCGCACCATTTTCTGCGTTTTTGCAGCAAAAAAGCACCGAAAACCGAAGTTTTCGATGCTTTTTGGAGCTGGTGGTGTGACTCGAACACATGACCTGCTGATTACGAAGTGTATCGGGGCGCTCCATTTGACGGTTTTCAGGGATTTTGGAGCCTTTCCGCTCGGTATATTACGGGAGGTACGTCCTATCCTCTCCATTGTTTTTGTCCGCTCGTTTCCCCGTGTGGGTCTCGGTGTGGGTCAAACCACTTTTAGAATACGAACGAGGGGCGTACCTCTGGCAACGGCAAACCGAGCCTCTGCGCCCTATCCCGCTCATAGGTGACGCGTGTCACTTCCTCAATAAAGTCTTTCTCTTTCGGCGTGGCGCTCGCCCATCGCACACTATATTTGCGGCACAGTTGAAAGAATATCTCATAAAAACGTTCTTCCTCCGCATCCTTGCGGCAATAGCTAAGTATGCGTATATGTACGACGTGCTCAACAACGAGAGCATCGCCGCGATGATCAACAAGGTCGCGGAGGACCTCGGCGGCATCTACGGCCTCGTCAATCATTGCCCCGGCCCGGAAGGCCGGCACCTTTGAGGCGCTGACCGAGGCCGACTGGGCAGACGGCTATCAGAAGTGCCTGTACAGCTACACCACCGCCATCTGTGCGGCGCTTCCGTACATGAAGAAGGGCGGCAGCGGACGCATCGTGAACTCCACCTCGTCCTCCATTAAGCAGGAGCTCGATAACCTCATTCTCTCCAATACCTTCCGCATGGGTGTGGTCGGTATGAGCAAGACGATGTCGCGCGAGTTCGGTCCGTACAACATCATGGTCAACACGATGGGCCCCGGCCGTATCTACACCGACCGCATCAAGTACCTCAACACCATCCGCGCCGAGAAGGCGGGCATCACGCTCGAGGAGTACAACACCCGCGACGCCGCGAGCTTCCCGCAGAAGCGCTACCAGACGGGGGACGAGTACGCCCGCTCCGTGGTGTTCATCTGCTCGCCCGCGAACAGCGCGATCTCCGGTCAGGTCATCTGCGTCGACGGCGCCATGACCACCGCGTACTAAACCGATAAACGCAAAAAGAAAACAAGCGGAGGCTGTCTCGCTGACAGCCTCCGCTTTTTCGTATACAGCGGATCGGTCGTAACCGTCAAGGCGGGAGCGGTGTGAGCTGCTCCCGCCTTGCCTGCAAAATAACAGCAGCTTATGGGCGTGTCAAGGGCGGGGATAAAAAGCCACTACCACAGCCCTTTCAAACCTTGTACACTGGAAAGTGGATAATGTACAATAACGGACCTGTTACAGCATCCTCATTTTCGTTCCAAAAACGCACCGCTGTACCAATCAAAGAAGCTGTCGCAGCCTTTCTTCTGTATTTTCAGTCGCCTTTAGCGGTTTTTCTTGATTTTAATTCTTTTCCTAACATCTTGCAGCCCGAGTTTCCACTGTGTTCTACACATGCCTACGGCATTTTATGTGGTCAAAGGCAAAGTCTCGCCAAAGCTACTCCGGCAAAGGACTTATCGTTCCTTGATACCCAAATCCAACCTGTGAAATCGCATTTTGCAAGACAGAATCATACTGCTGTTGTGACAACTAAGACCATGTATTATTATTCTTGCTTTTTCCGGCGGTATCCTGTAAAATGACATCATCAAGGGAGAGGAGAGCAGACATTTTTGAAAGAGCGCTTCCATTGATCAAATTGGAACGCCGTTTGCTCGAAAAACCCTGTAGACCAACTATAAAAAGGAGGGTATTTCAGTATGTACAAGGTAGATCTCAACAGCGACCTCGGCGAGAGCTTCGGCGCGTATACCATCGGGCTCGACAACGAGGTCATCGCGCATGTTTCCTCTGTCAATGTGGCCTGTGGCTATCACGCAGGAGATCCGTTGGTGATGGAAAAGACCGTTGCCGCAGCCAAGGCGGCAGGCGTCGCCGTCGGCGCACACCCGGGCTTCCCCGATCTGATGGGCTTTGGCCGCAGGAACATGGTCGTCTCGCCCAAGGAGGTCAAGGCGTATGTCAAGTATCAGCTCGGCGCGCTGATGGCCTTCGCTGCGGCAGAGGGTATCAGGCTCCAGCACTGCAAGCCCCACGGCGCTCTCTACAACATGGCTGGTAAAGACATGGATCTGGCGCTTGCCATCGCCGAGGCGATTGCCGAGGTAGACGAGAGCATTATCCTGCTTGGCCTTGCCAACAGCAAGATGATTGATGCAGGCAAGCAGTTGGGCTTGCGCGTCGCAAACGAGGTCTTTGCCGACCGCGCCTATCAGGCCGACGGCTCGCTTGTGCCGCGCAAGCTGCCCGGCGCCGTCATCCACGATAAGGACGAGGCCATCGCGCGCACCGTCCGCATGGTCACCGAGGGCAAGGTCACGGCCATCACCGGCGAGGAGGTCGAAATCGCGGCTCACTCCATCTGTGTCCACGGTGACAACCCTTCGGCCGTCGAATTCGTTAAAAATATCCGCACGCAGCTCACCGCCCGTGGCGTGGAGATTGCCCCCATCCGCGAGATCGTATAAAAAGAGCCTCGTTTCTAGCTGTTCCGTTCCGCAAAGACCAACGCCCCAAATCTGCCGCACTGCGGCAATATTTCAGGAGGATGATCATGAGTAACGAAACCACCCAGAAGCGCTCACTGTCCGTCAGCCTTGGCGCGGCCTTTCTGATGGCGACATCCGCCATCGGCCCCGGCTTTCTGACCCAGACCTCGCAATTCACCGCAAAGTATCTCTCTTCTTTCGCTTTCGTCATCGTCTGCGTCATCATCATGGATATGATCGCGCAGACCAATGTATGGTCCATCGTCGGCGTTTCCGGCCTGCGCGGTCAGGAGATTGCCAATAAGGTCCTTCCCGGTCTCGGGTATCTTCTTGTCGTGCTTGTTGTGCTTGGCGGTCTTGCGTTCAATATCGGCAATGTCGGCGGCGTGTCACTCGGCTTCAATGCCATGATCGGCATTCCCGAAAAGGCCGGCGTCATCATCGGCGGCGTGCTTGCCATCTGCATTTTCCTTTCCAAGAAGGCAAATGACATCGTCGGCAAGGTCGCCCAGATCCTCGGCGGCATCATTATCGTCGTCATGCTGGTCGTGGCTTTTATGGCCAAGCCCCCCGTCGGCGATGCGGTCGTCCATATCTTTACCCCTGAGAATCCCAAGGAACTCATTCCCGTCATGGTCACGCTGCTCGGCGGCTCCTGCGGCGGGTACATTACCTTTTCGGGCGCACACAAGCTGCTTGACGCGGGTTGGGGCGGCAAGCCGGAAGAAGTCAAGCACTTCCGCAAGTCCGTCCTGACCGGCATCTGTGTCTCGAGCAGCGTTCGTATCCTGCTGTTCCTGTGCGTGCTCGGTGTCTGCACGGCCGGTACGGTCGTTGTGGCTGAAAATGTCGCGGCTGTCACTGGCGCTGCCAACCCCGCAGCCGAGGCTTTCCGCCTTGCTGCCGGCGACATCGGCTACCGTCTCTTCGGTCTCGCGCTGTTCTCCGCCGGTATCACCTCCGTCATCGGCGCGGCCTACACCTCCGTCTCCTTCCTCAAGACCGTTCACCCCTTCATCGCCAAGAACGACAAGTGGTTCATCGTCGGTTTCATCGCTTTCTCCACGCTTGTTATGGCGATCCTCGGCGGCGCGAAGCGCATGGTCATCCTGGCCGGTGCTCTCAACGGTCTGATCCTGCCGATCTCCCTGTGCTGCATGCTGCTTGGCTGCCACAAGAAGTCCATCGTCGGCGAGTACAAGCACCCTGTGTGGCTGCAGATCCTTGGCTGGTGCGTGGTCGGTGTCGCAGGCTACCTTGCCGTCACGGCGCTGCCCAACCTTGCCAAGCTCTTCGCGTAACGAACCTGCACCATTCCGCGAGCCGGTCTGTCCCACAGGCCGGCTCCGCCTGAAAGGAGAACGATATGTCCGACATCAGATTCCTGCTCAGCGGTGACTCAGCCGTAACCGTGGAATTCGGCAACGAGATCAGTGAGCACATCAACGCGCAGATTCGTGCGTTCAGCATCGCGCTCACCGAGAGCAAACTCCCCGGGATCGTGGAGCTCGTGCCGACCTACCGCTCGCTGATGGTTCACTACGACCCTGAGGTCATCCCCTACGGTGTGCTTGTCAAAAAACTCAAGGGCCTGCTCAATCAGCTTGACCACATCCGGATTCCGCCAAGCGATGTGTTGGAGATCCCCGTGCTCTACGGCGGGGAGGAAATGGGCCCCGACCTTGGCTTTGTCGCCGAGCACAATCACAAAACGCCTGACGAGGTCATCCGGATTCACACCTCCACGGAATATCTCATCTATATGCTGGGCTTTACCCCCGGTTTCACCTATCTTGGCGGTATGAGCGAGGAAATTGCCGCGCCGCGCCTTGCCCAACCTCGTGTCAGGATTCCCGCCGGCAGCGTCGGCATCGCCGGCAGCCAGACGGGCGTATATCCCATCGACTCCCCGGGCGGCTGGCAGCTTATCGGCCGCACGCCCGTGCGCATGTACGACCCTGACCGCGCCGTTCCCATCCTGCCCAAGGCAGGCCAGTACATCAAGTTCTACGCCATCGATCAGGCGGAATTTGACCGTATCGCCGCGCTGGAGGCCTCCAGCGGCTATACGGTTCACACCTACCCGAGAAAGGAGGCGGAGCAGGCATGAGCATCACCATTCTCAACCCTGGCATGCTCACCAGCGTGCAGGATCTCGGCCGCATCGGCTACCAGCAGTACGGCGTGTCCGTCTCCGGCGTGATGGATCCGCGCAGCGCGTCTATCGCCAACATCCTCGTCGACAACGATGAGGGCGAGGCTGTGCTCGAATGCACGATGATGGGGCCCCACCTCCGCTTTGATGCGCCCAACATCATCGCAATCACCGGCGGCGACCTTGGCGCAACGCTTGACGGTCAGCGTATCGATACCTACCGCGCCATTCCCGTCAATGCGGGCCAGACGCTGCGCTTCACCATGCTGCGCACCGGCTGCCGCGCGTTTGTAGCCTTTGCGGGCGGACTCGATATTCCCGTAGTTATGGGCAGCCGCTCAACGAATATGAAAGCAAAGATCGGCGGCTATCAGGGCCGCAAGCTGCAAAAGGATGACGTCATCGGCTTCCGCGCGCCCAAGACCGACCTCAAGAACCTCGGCTTGCGCCACACCTCGCCCGAGTTCATGCCGCGCGCAGAATATAAGCTGCGCATCGTACTCGGCCCGCAGGACGATGCGTTCACCGAGCGTGGCATCACGACCTTTCTCAGCAGCGTTTACACTCTCACGCCGGAGTTTGACCGCATGGGCTGCCGTCTTGATGGCGAGTTGATCGAACACGTTAAAAGCGGCGACATCATCTCCGACGGCATCGCCTTTGGCGCCGTCCAGGTGCCATCGGCGGGTAAGCCGATCATCATGCTGGCCGACCGCCAGACCACCGGCGGATATGCAAAAATCGCCAACGTCATCTCCGCAGACTTTCGCATTCTCGCCCAGCTCAAGGCAGGCGACAAAGTGCGCTTCGAAAAGGTCTCCATCGCCGCTGCACAGGAGGCTCTGCTTGCGCAGCGCGCTACGCTGAACTGCCTGCGCAGCGCCATGAATCGTTGACGCAGCCCTAAAACGCAAAAAATAATAGTAATAGGAGGAACGACACATGGCCTTTGATATTACACCTTATATCGATATGAAGCCGGGCGAGGTGCGCAAGCTCATCCGCGAGGGCGTCATCGACTTCCCCACCGCCGGTATGTGCCGCGGCTACGCGCAGGCCAACCTCATCATCCTGCCGCCGGAATATGCGGGAGATTTTGAGGAATTTGCCCGGCGCAACCCCTTCCCCTGCCCCATTCTCGAGATCGTCCGTGGTACGCCCGAAACCCACGACATGGGCGAGGGCGGCAACATTTGCACCGACATTCCCAAATACCGCATCTACCGCGACGGTAAGTGGGACGGCAAGGAGCTGACCGACGTAAGCGGCTACTGGAAGGAGGGCTATGTCGGCTTCCTGATTGGCTGCTCGTTCTCGTTTGAGGAAGCGCTCATGCGCGAGGGCATCGAGGTCAGGCACATCGCGCAGGGACGCAATGTGCCGATGTTCAAGACCAATATCATGACCGAGCCGGCCGGCCCGTTCTGCGGTCCTATGGTCTGCTCCATGCGCCCCATGACGCCGGAAAACGCCAAAAAGGCGTATGACATCACCGTCAAAATGCCGAATGTCCACGGCGCGCCCGTCCACATGGGCGATGCCGCCGAGGTCGGCGTTGCCGATGTGATGAAGCCTGACTACGGCGAGGCGGTTGATTTCTACGAGGGTGAGATTCCCGTGTTCTGGCCCTGCGGCGTGACGCCGCAGGCGGCGGTCGAAAATGCGAAACCGCCCATTGCTATCACCCATGCCCCGGGCCACATGTTCATCACGGATATCATCAATTCCGAACTGAACGACTTTCTGGAAGCTAAAAAGAATCGCTGAATTCTCTCTTTTCCGATCAACGCGGTGCCGGATCTTGACATCGTACCGCTTCGCTTTTCGGCCGTTGTCGTTGCCGCGCAGCGGGTCGGGAGAGTGACCCGGAAGCTCTCTCCCGAGGTTCTCTTTGCGCTGCCGGACGGCTTCCGCGCCGCTGCGGTCTACACAATGTAAGGGAAAACATTGCCTGTATTCAGGACTTTGGCAGACAAAAAGGAGGATGGAGCTATGAGCGCAATGATCATCAAATCCAGAGAAGCAAACGATTTGAAGCTGACCGCATACCACGGGCATTTTGCGACCCGCCACTCTCACAACAGCCATTATCTCGACATCACCCGCATGAAGCATGAATGTGCAATGGCCAATATCGCTGCCGCCTCTCTTGCCAATCACTATGTCTATGAAAAGGAGATCGATACGGTCGTCTGCCTGGACGGCAGCGAGGTCATCGGTACGTTTCTCGCCCGCCAGCTCTCTCAGAAGAATCTCTTTTCCCTGAGCAGCGAAAAAAATATCTGCGTCGTCGCACCGGAGCACGATTCCAACGGACTTCTGATCTTCCGGGATAATCTTCGCCCCATGGTGTCTGAAAAGAATGTCCTGCTGCTGATCTCCACGGTGAATTCGGGAAAGACCGCGGCTCGCGCACTCGAGTGCATCGAGTATTACGGAGGTACCACGCAGGGGGTCGCAGCTGTCTTCAGCGCCTTGAAGCAGGTGGGCGACATCCCCGTGATCAGCCTGTTTTCCCCGGAGGATATCCCCGGATATGTGACCAGTCTTGTCAAGGATTGTCCCATGTGCAAGGCAGGGCAGAAAATTGACGCGCTGTCCAATAGCTACGGTTTTTCTCCCCTGACCTGATGCCTGCGGCAGCAGCTTGCTTCTTCCTGCCGCAAGAATCATAACCATCAGTATCCTTCTTCTTGACAACTCTTCAAACTTTCTATTATATTGGTAATAGGCGAAAGCCAAATCTCGCGGCTTTCCGGTGAGGTCCACACCGTAAGTGTGGCCTCAGGCATTCATGGACCCCGTAGGGCATTATGACCACCCTGTACGCAGGAAGTTCCATGAAGGTCGACAGTTTTTGGCGCTGTACCGGCAGCGCGGGTGTGTACCCTTCCGTTGAAAGCGGAAAGGATACAAATGAACGACAACGTCGTTATCGTCTGCAATGGTGAGCAAGTATCGGTGCCAAAGGAGGTCGCAGACTTCCTCGAGCAGGATCGAAAACGGCAGCAGGCGTAGGAAAAGCAGGACGCAAGGCACCTGAGTAAAAGTGAGTTTGAAACGGTGCTGTCCGGCTGGGATGGTGTCAAGCGGCCCGTGGAGGATGCGGCGCTTAGGAACCTCCGGCTTGAAAATCTGCGCAGAGCCATTGCGGGGCTGGATGTGCAGGGTCAAAACCTGCTCTCTCTCCGTTACGGCGAGGAGCTGACCATGGAGGAGATCGGCCAGATCTACGGCATCTCCAAAATGGCGGTATCAAAGCGACTGAAAAAGCTGTACCAAAAGTTAGAGGATTCTGTCTTATGACAGGGTCCTCTGACTTTTTTGGTTTACAAATCCGCTCTAAGTGTCCTATAAGGTGAGGGACTATGGCTGGTGGCCGCAGCCGAAAGTGTCCCATCTTACAGACAAGGAGTGATCTCTATGGACCCATTCACCCAGAGCCGGGAACTTCTGTACTTCCTGGCCGCGCACACCGGGCAGGAAGCCGTTCGCTACATTCGGGAAGAAATGCGGCAGGCTGCCCCGGGCCGCATCCCCACTGCATGGGAGCTGCGCAGCTATTTTCAGTTCCCGGACCGTCGGCCCTGACGGCATGGCAGCAAATCCTCGCCGTGGACAAGCTGCTGGAGTATGCGGAAATCAACCTCCGCACCCTGTGCGACCTGCTCCGCTATCGGCAGCTCAAGGGATTCGGCGTCGTCCATTCCGTGGATGAATTCACCGCGCTGTGCCATCCCCATGCAAAGGAGAGTGAAGAATGAAGCGATCTCATTACACAAACTATGACCAACTACCCCTGTTTCTCAATGCAGAACTGGTGTCCAAGACGCTGGGCATTGCGCCCTCCAGCGCCTATGAGCTGATGCACGAAAAGAACTTCCCCACTCTGCGCATCGGCAGCCGCATGGTGGTGCCGAAAGACAAATTTATCGAGTGGGTGGTGCAGCATACGAAAGGCGGTGGCAGCGAGTGAGCAAAGCCAGGCCGCCTATGGGCTGGGAGCGGGCGAAGAATTGTTTCCCCGTGCCCAACGAGCTGCTGCAACTCAATCTGCCTGCCGGTGCTGTCGCCGTGTACATTTACCTGCTGTGCCACGCCGACCGTCGAACGAATCGGTGCCATCCCAGCGAAGCGACTATGGCAAAAGTCCTGCATCTCTCCCGCAATACCGTAGCCAAACATGTGCGCCTGCGGGAGGAATACGGGCTCATCATCACAGAGCGGACGCAGGTACAGATGAAAAATGGTATTAGGAAAAACGGAAACCTGCGGTATACCATCGTCCCTATGTACGATGTCTTGGAGCAGCGTTACCAGCGGCAAATGGCCGAGCTGGAGCGTCAGCAAGTGCAGCAGAAGCTGGCGGCACAGGTCGCAGAAGCCCCGTGTTCGCCCCTGTGAGCCGCTGTGCGGCCTCCTTCGGGGTGGGGCAGCGTCCCTGCCCTGGAGAGGGATTCAGAGCCTCTTTCGGGCGGATTTTTGTGGACTTCCCCGGCTCTGCGGAGGACGAAGGAAGAGGCAGGAGAAAGGCATTGGCGCTTTTCGCGCCAATGCCTATTCACAGCAGCCCGCA
>ERZ772867.3363-NODE-3363-length-13492-cov-3.302746_pt1 | contig 13492 bp, 16 predicted proteins | sample MGYA00511341_ERZ772867 | MGnify/ENA primary metagenome ERZ772867 (study PRJEB29015, sample SAMEA2737707) | human gut metagenome | biome: human gut; feature: human-associated habitat; material: faeces | place: China | collected 2012 ... | reverse complement strand
ATTCTATTCAGTCCTCCAAGCAGCATACCGTGAATCAATCTTGTTTGAAAGGCCAATAAAATATAACTTTATGGCTAATGTTACCTTTTATAATATTAACGCTAAGGATTTTGGTAACTGTATTTACAGTTATATCAGTACGTCCAAATGTACCAATGTTAAAAATGGTAACTTTGACAATGGTAAAGTAGTCAAAGCAGATGAACTTACATTTCATGGCTGTGATATTGACTTTATGTTAATTCAAATGCTTTATGATTATAGTAGTTCTGAATGTGATGAACTTTATTATGCAACAGCCCATAAGTTTATTAACAAGCCTTTACGAAACACAGTTAAATATTATGCACGCCAGAAAACAGGATTCAAGAAGCTTGAACATAAAGTTGCCGACCATGTAGAAACGCTAAACGATTTTACATTTGAGGGATTACAGCTTTATGATGATTCAGTGGCACAAGAAATTATGAATACCCATAACAAAGATTTAGTCCACTTCGCCTTAATGGCAAGTAAAGGTGGATTAAATGGTCAGTATGGGTGTTCAGCAATGAAGCCATTAAGACAGGAAGTTGGCGTGCAGGGGGACGGTGATAAATTTGAATGGATTCCAACTGGGGTTAAGTTTCTTAAATCCAGAAATTCCCTAAATATTTTCACGGATGGTTTGTATACGGTTGCTTATAGTAGACTGCACCTTATTTGCTTTATGCTTTATCTAGTATTAAGTCAAGGCATTGAACCTCTCTATCACGATACAGATAGCGGTTATTTTGTAGGTTACAATGAGGATGTTCAAAAAGCCGTTGATAGATTCAATGATAATATTCTTAATAACAGCGAGAATAAAGATTGTTACAATTTTGGCATTATGGACTTTGATGGTCATTATGAGGATTTTGTAACATGGGGAAGTAAATGCTATTGTGCAACATACTTAGATGCAGATAAACACTTAAAAGTTAAGGCTACTGTAGCAGGTGCAAGCAAGAAACAGCTTTCTGAATTGTTTACACAAATAGTAAACGATGAAGATTTTGAGTACCTAGTAAAAGAATATTTTCGTCCTAATATCAGTTATGATGAATCCATAAACAAGAAGCTTATTCGTAAAACTCCGGGAACACACATTATAGGAGATTTTACGGATGATAATGGAGAAACAGACCACTTGGATGAATATTCTGTAACTGTACTAGAACCTTGCGGCTATACATTACGCTCAACAAATAGTCCTGTTAATAGAATGTATTATTCATTCTGTTATTCATTGCGTGGAGAATCCTATATAGATTATTTGCCAGAAGTTGTTAGCATAAACCACGATGAAAATGATAAAGAACTTTATGGAACTTATCATAAGGTACAATCTGACAAAGAATATGCTATGTTAATTGACGGCAATCCTGCAAGTATATTCCAGTGGGAATGGAGTGATAGGAGATGATTTAATTGAAAGAAAAAGATTCTTATAGAATCAGTAGAAGAGCTGCATGTCCTTATTATATTTCTCATACAACAAATTATATTCGTTGTGAGGGTATGAGAGTGTCACGCCAAGAGTACAACCTTAAAACCGATTGTTGCGGCCAGTATAAAAACTGTCCTCAATATAAATTTCTTACTTACCATTATTTAACAAAGGAGAACTAACTATGTACACTAATAAGAAAGCATCCGCTAAGGCTACCAATTCTGCTAAGTCCGCTTCTTCTATCATCACTGATATTCGTATCTTCCCTATCAATAACAAGAAGTCCAATTGCTGCGCTATGGTTTCCATTACACTTGCAAATGTATTTTGCATTACTGGTATCAAGATTATGGACGGCAGAAAGGGTCTGTTTGTTGCAATGCCCAGTGCAAAGAATAAGAAAGATGAATGGCATGATATTTGCTACCCTATTACTAAGGAATTCCGTAAAGTTATGAGCGATTCTATTCTTAACGCATTTGATTCCTTGCAGGAAGATGAAGATGAAGATGATGAAAGTGAGGATGACTGACAAGCTCCCCAATGAATTGCCGCCTGATATTGACGATGATTTGCCATTCTAAATAGAAAAGCACCCCTAAGTGGATAACCACCTAGGGGTGTTTGTTATTTAGCTAATATTAGGACGAAGAACCTTAATAGCAGTCATACCATTGTTGTTATTCCAGCGAGGATAATCCATAGGAGTGCCATCTTCATTTCTAATACGGTCGAGAATAACAGGGGAGTTACCATCCATGAATCCAGAAACCTGAACCGTTACACCATAAGATGCAGGACGTTTGAAATACAGGATAATTGCGTTACTATCATTAGTATAATAAAGATTATTTAAGTCATTAACTACATCCCAAGTAACAGTCCTGCCTGCACCAATGGGCGCTCCATAAATGGCCTTATTAAGCTGACGATTATCAATAGCACTAATTGCAAACAACCCGCCAGATTCAAGGTTATTGCTAAGATAAACAGTAAAATCAATGTTATTTCTATCCATCACACGGATAGAACCCTGTGAAGTAGAACCATCAGAAGGAACGGGAATAAATGCAAATGCCTTGTACTGTTCAGGGTCACCAGTTACGGATTGACCTGCAACCGTATACTGTGTCTGGTTAGTAATAGCCAAGTCAATACAACGATGTTCACCAGCTGCACAGATATACTGCCCACGGTTTACAGCGTCAGTGCCAAAGACATATTCACGCTTAGTATAAATGTAAACATCATCAAGCTTACATACAGCATTAGTAACAGGATAAGTACCAATCGACTGAATGGTAGTACTAACTTTAGCAGAACGGTTAATGATACCACCATTAACAATGAACTGTGGATTAGGGCTAGTACCAATCAAAGCAATAGCTGCATAACCAGTTTCAGTAGTAGCAGTTCCATCATTACAGGTATAAATCAAATTGTTAATATAAGCTGCTGCTTTACCTGGGCCATCAAAGACAAAAGCATACTTACAAGTATCTGCATAGAAGTTAGTAACATGAATATCATTGTTAGTAACCTTGCAAGCGATTGAGTTATTCCACCATTTATTAGCATCAGTACCACCTGTACCACCAGAGGGAATACCATGGTAGCTAGTCCAGTTACATCCATATACATCAGTACGGCAGTCAAAACCAACCTGACATACCATATTAACAAGGTTATTACATTCGCAGTCAGGAGCTTTGTTACCCCAGAAAAATGCAACAGAACCAGTCCAACGCTCCACAGGAGTATTATCACTAAATCCCCATACCATTACATTATCCATATAGCAGTAACGGTTCAGAGTGCTATTACTGGGCTGCAAGTAAACACCATAGGACTTAACCTTATTGATACTTACATTGTAAATGCTGTTATCAGTATATTTATTGGTAGTAAATACGATACCACCAATCATACCACTACAAGTAATGTCCAAATTAGCAATAACAATATTGCCAGTTACGTCATCACCTGATACAGTAATAACACCCTGACTACCAAAAGCAGTTGGACTAGCAGTATACTGTAAGATAGTATCACTAGTGCCACGCGCAGGGTCACGAGAAGAACCAGCACCATACAGGCTATGCTTAAGCTGCAATGGAGCACTAACCTTATAAGTACCAGCAGGAATAAATAGAGGTTCATTCTTAGTATGAGTGTTAATGGTAGCGGTAATATCATCAGTTCCGTCTTTTTTCAACGTCTGATATTTTTCAATGCTAACAGGGGATGGCTCAACGAAACTAGGAATTTTACCAGTGCGACTTACAAGGAACTTAGTGCTATCGTTATTAAGTCCAGTGCGCATAGTAACATAGCTATAATTATCATCAATATTAGTGGGGTCTAGCGTTTTGAACTGTGGGGTTCCAGAAATAGACACAGGAATATTGCGGGCAGTTGTACCAATTCCAATGTTGCTGCCATTTGCATTAAACACCGTGAAATCGTTTTGCTTAATATTAAGTGCGCCACCAACATTTAATATCAAATTCCCATCAGCAGTCTGATTCATATTCCCACTAACTGTCTGGTCAAGATTTCCAACAGTATCTTTGTCAATCTTCTTAGACGTTTCAGTGCGTCCCTCAGTGTCTTTAATATCATAACTGTTATTGTCAATTTTAAATTTGTCTACATAAGCCATGATGCAACCTCCTATTAAGTAACGTCATGAGTTCCAGTCGTAATACTAATAGTTTCGGTATTTTCTACATAACTAACCTCGACACGAGAGAGCTTTTCAAGCTCTTTTACTTTATTCAGAGCATTAGTAGCGTTAGTATTAGCACTACCTGCAGTAGTACGAGCACTAGCATCTTTTACCTCAATGGTTTGACCACCAATATTAAACTTCGAAACAAATTGCTCAGCCATAGTTGCACCTCTTATTTACCAACAATTTTGATAGTTTCCACAGGAGCATCATAGATATGAATATCTCCACCAGTAACGATAGTACCATTATTAGGATTAAAGAAACCAAAAGAGATAGATGTATCATCGGGATTATACTTGGCAACTTTTAACGACAAGATATAGTGCAAACGTTCAGCAATGCTAGTCTTAGCACAGTTAGTGCCCTCAATGTACCGAGTACCTACATCCATAGGCTTAAGAATTACATATAAATCATTATTAAGCCAAACAAGGTCGTTAATATTGCGATTAGCACTTGCAGTAGTTTTCAGCTTTTCATCAACAGGAGTGATAGCAAGTTTAACACTTCCCCACAATTCAGAAAAATTGCCAATCTTAGTCCAATAATCTTCATTGTCAATATCAATGCCAATAGGTACAGGCTGTGTGCTCAAATATCCATCACCATTGACAGTGACAACAACTGTGTTACGAGGATACTGTTTAGTAATATCCCATTGAATGGGGTCTGCATAACTAATGGAACTAGTTTCAATGTACTGTTGCATTACCTCGATAACCTTAGATACCATTTCATAGTAACTAATGCTATCATCATAGGCAACAGGAATTACAGAACGGAAAAGTTTGTCCAAAGGGTTGTACTTCAAACCTAATCACCTCTTTACCATAAACGCATAAACAGAACTTCCATATCTCTATATAAACAATTATAGATATTTGTATTCTCTTTCATATAATCGTTCATAATAGATACAAGAGAGCGACCACGATAGCCTTTTTCTACATGGTCAAGAACCCGGTGCTCATTGCCATCACGATTTTCTTTTGTATTGTTCTTATCATCCTGAGTAGTATTGCTATTACTGCTGGAATTGGCATTAGAGCTAAAATCATTGGCAGAACTTGCCTTACTATGGTCAGCATCTGACATATACTTACCAGCAAGAAAATTATCAAGACTACCCTGTGGAGTATCAGTGTGAGTATTGGTATTCTCTCCATTACTGTTAGAATTGGAAGTATAATTGGAACTGTTTGTACCATCAATATTGACCTTACTGTTTTTGGTTCTATCCTCTGTATTCACATCATGATGTTCAGTATTTTCGTCACTGGTAATGGAAAAGTCATCAGTTAAGAACATTTCATACTGTTTATCAAGTGCTTCAAAGAGAGGATTATAATAAGGCATATGGCTGTTCATCCAGTCATCCAGACGCAGCTGCCAAAGACCAAAGGTTTCAGAACCAATTTCATTTGTATAGAAATGTTTAAGGATATTGGTTTCAAGCTCTTTGCGCTTGTTTTCATTCCAGATAGGATAATTAAAATTGAAGATTTTAGGACGCGCACGCTCAATGATTTCCGAATAAGAAACATTGGTGTAAGGTTCAACAATACCAGCTTTTGATTCACAGATAAAGCGTACTTGAGTTGTATATTTACTCATTGTCCTTATCACCATCCTCAACATTTGTATCGCTTAAATTCTCTTTATCCTCGCGTCCTTCCATAATCTTAGTCAATTCAAGCTGGGAACGCATAGATACAGTGATATTAGTATTAAAGAGCCTATTATAATCCTTGCAGAATTTTTGACGAGAGTACAATGGAGAAAGACGGTCTGCTTCTACCTGACCTAAGGTCATTTGAACCTCTGTAGTAAACTGCCGCTCTGCTTTCATATTGTAGTTACTCTCAATACCTAAATAGGTAAGAGCTTCCGCAAGAGTTTCTTTTTTCTGCTGCTCTAACTGCAAGCCAATGTACTGAACGCCTAAATCAAGAACACCAATCATGTTCTTAATATCATCAGTAGAGGGATTGCCTTTAAGATACAGCCATGGGTCATATTTATCCTGCTGATATACTAGATTCTGTACAGAAAGTTTCGTATTCTCATTTGCATAAGCAATTCGAGGAGTTTTCTGTGCAGCAAGGTTTAAGTCAATCGTTCTGTCAATATTGGTAAGACGTTGTGCAAACTGTTTAATGATAATAGCATCAGGGGAACGGCGCATATTACACCAAAGATAAGCGCAGTTTTCTTTGCTCAGACCAGTTTTTTGATAGTTAGAATTGTAGCCGTAAGCACGAACGTATTTAGGGTCACCAATAATGTCAAAGTTATCACTAGGCATAGCAGGGAGAATCAAGTTACCCATAACAGGGTCATGATAACCGGCCATTAAAGGTTGCCAGAACAAGAACTGCTCAATAAATCGTTCATCCAAAAAAGGAGAATCGTCAAGCCCTTCCCATTTGAATCTTGCAAGTGCTACATCATAAAGACGATTAAACCAGTTAGCATAAGTTGCAACAGTTAAATCGTATGAATCAATCCAAGGTGGCTGTGGTTTTTGTGAACGTTTACTCATTTACTCACCTACTTCTGGAATACGTTTATAAATAGAATTGTCTGCTTCATAATTACCAACAAGTCCGGGATTATGCCAGAATGTAACACCACGATTAAAGATACTGTTAATCATTGTAGAAACTTCCGCAGGAACATCACCTAAGCAACAACAGTTTTGTGTTTTAACATAATTCCAGTTTCTTCGAGAATCAATGTTAGGAACCTGAACTTGGTGAATGGGATAACCAAACATAGTCCAGTAGTCATCAATAACTTTTGCAAATTCTTTAGTAACATGATGATAACTCGCCATAGCATATGGGGCACTTGCATCTTTTGTCGGTAAAATGCCAGCATCAGTAAAACGAAAATAAGGACTAACAGAACCATGACTTTGTGGCGGTAGCCTGTCCATATCATCACGTTTTGCAAGTGTGCCTGCAATGTCAAGCATCTGATTAGATAAGCCCTCAATAGCTCCATAAGTATTCTCAGGAAAAAGAGCAGGATGTTTGCCAGCCATAGCTTGTGCATCTTTTGCAGGAGCAGTTAGCAGGTTAATTCCAGCAAACATTGTACCTGCTACTAAACCAGCATTTTCTACAGCCATAGAACTAGAATTCTGTGCTACATATACTTTATAAATGTCAGTATTATAAGCACAAGTAGGCCAGTTGCTAATTGCAAATACATCTTCCTGATTATAACCAGTAGAGCCTTTATAATCCTCTGCTGCAAACATTGCTGTAGTCTGTCCAGCATTTGACATTATATTGTATCCGATATGCAGACTTTTCTTCCTATCTCCTAATTCAAAACAAAAAACGTGATTATCGCCTTGCGTAGAATAATAACGAAGATAGAAATAGGGATATGTGAAAAGCTTATTATTCTTAGGAACATAACCAGCTACATTATTAGGAACTACAAAAGTCTTATCATACTTACCAGTATCAAAGGTAAGAGGAACCATATAGATTCCTAAGATGCCATCAGGTGCTTGCCCTGCTTCTACAGCCTTAGCAATAAAGTCATTAGCAGATTCAGCTGTGGTAAAAAAGTTTTCTTTACAACCTGAATAAATTCCAAATCGTAAAGAGCCAGATGCAGGGGGAGAGTCTTTTTCAGGCTTATCAAAAGTGGTAACAATACAGATACGCTTATCAAAATCAATGTACTGCTGAATATCGTCAACGAATGGGCCTGTATCCAGTTCATCATTGATGATATTATCACCAATTTCATCAGTATTTGTATGAGAACGCTCAATAAAGCAAGGTTGTAATGTCACCTGATTAAACCAAGTTTGCATTACATCAACAGTAAAGTAGATTCTGCTAGTTTCGTTTGCAACGTATTCTACACTATCAATAAAGGCATAATACCATTTATTAGAAAAGTCGGCGTTCTGAAATACGATATAATTACACGGTTCAATCGTTTCAGCATTAACGCCAACAGACATGTAACGGTCTAAACGCTGATAGGTATAATTGGTAAGATGAAGAACAGATTTGGACGTAAAATAATCAAAACGGGAAGAATCAGACTGAAACCTAAGCACATGATTATAGGTTTTATCTGTAGGGATACCCTTACAGATATAAAGTTGCATATTTGGCAATGTTCTTTGCTCCTTTTCAAAATCTGTAGGGTGGTTTACACATCATCCAGAGTGGAAGTTTGCGCTTAGCTGTAGGAGTAGGGCCGGGGCCGGGTGGTGTTGGTGGATTTGTAGCATCCCATTCAACATCCCATGTACCTACTTCATTAGGAATACCAAGAATAGCAGAGGGGTCAGTTCTGTAAGCTGTGCCATAACCGCCTATCCAATATTCCCAATGCGTATGAATACCACTAGCATTACCTGTTTGTCCTTGCTCTCCAATATATTGACCACGAGTAATTGTTTCACCAACACTATGAATCTGACTAACAAAATGAGCTGCAAGCCAATAGCTATTATCGCTCATTTTAACTACAATGTAGTTGCCCCAAGAATCGTTACCAGTCGTACCGCCTTGCCAAGTATGGGCTGTTTCAACCGTACCTGCCATTGGTGCATAAGATTGATGATTTGTGTGTACTGTGTCAATACCGCCATGAACTGAACCGTCAGGATAATGTGGATAACCTGCTGAAACTCTGATTGTGCTTTGGTCAGTGATACATTGTTTGTAAACTGCCATATAAGCAACGCGTGATGTCGTATGCGCGCCCCACGTTCTTAGAGGATAAGCCTATTGGCTCAAGAAAATGTCGAGTTTAAGCTTTAGTAGTAAACTGCACAGCATTAGCGAACGGAGATGCAGAATAGATACGCCAGATATGGTGGAAGTAGTTCCAATCCAGAGTAGAGCCAAGGTCAGTTTCACGCATGGTGTTCAGCTTAGTATAAATCTGGAAGAAATCACGGTCAACCATAAGTGCCTGAATAGCGGCCATATCCTCATCGTTAGGGGTAACGTGAGTATAGGTCTTATCGCCACCAGTTGCAATAGTGACAGCACCAGAGCCAGAGGGGTCATTACCAGTAAGCAGATGTTCCAAACGTTCCACTTCATACTCATTAAGAGCGAAGCTATCAACTTCCAAACGATGACCCATGAAATCTGCCTTATCCATGTTAAATGCGCTTGCCAGAACATCAACATCAATAGAAGCAGAAATGTCAACAGGAACAATAGTGTACAGACGTTCAGCCGGAGTATTCATAGGAATACCAGCAGCGTTATATTCCTTAGAAATGAACTTCATCTTACCATAAATCTGGCGGAACTTCTTAACCAGAGTCTTACCGGAAGCTTCATCAGTAACAGCAGCAACAGTTACTTTCTTAAGCTTGTTGTTCTTTACCAGCTGATACAGCAGGTACTTCTTCATGATAAAAGCATCCAGTTCAGCGGGCTTATAAATCTGGTCGATGATATTCTGAACAAAGGCAGACAGGTTAGCTTCACTCATGAAAGCAGTTTCCAGTGCTTCACGATTGACAGTTACCTTGTACTTAATGCGAGAGTTCACAGCATGATAAGCAGTGTAAACCTCAGCAGGGTCGCTACCAAATTCAGCTTTCATAACTTCATCATTAGTAGCGCGGTCAGCAGAGAAGTAAGGGGTTGCTTTCTGCATCATTACATAAATTTCCTGAACAGTAGCGCCAGTACCCAGAACACCCTTATCAAAAACCTGCCAAGGGTCTTCAAAAGAAATGTAACGCATAACGGTCAGGCCAATACGGTCAACCAGTGCATTACAAAAATAGTTCAAACGAGGTTCGTAAGAATTGATAAACGTCCACGCAGATTTAATAGATTCAGTGGTATTCTCAATCTGGGGAGCACCACCAAAAGTAGCATCACTACCAAATACAGCCTGAATAATACCAACAGCAGCAGAAGTAGCCATTATAGAATCATCCTTTCTTAATAATTGCACTCAATATCCAGAGTGCCATCAATAATGAGTTTGCCTTTAGCGGCAGTGGTCAGAGTTACAACACCAGTAGAAATTACACTAGCACTAGAAATGGTGCCATCTGCAAGAACTACACGCAGACAGGGGATAGAATTGGTAACTACAAATTTACCGTAACCAGTTTTCATAACACGAGCCATTACCTCGCTAGGAATAGTAAACGCATTAGTATTGGAAGTTTCACCTTTATCAAGGGCGGTGTGGATAACCAGAACATTAGATAGGGTACTCATGTTCTGGTTGTGGAAAGAGTAGGCCATGAATAATCATCTCCTTAAATGTCTTTGAGAAATAAAAAAGCAGTAGCATAATATACTGATTTTATATCACTTGATGTAGATAGATAATATTTACCATTCTCATAAGTAATAATTCCATTAAACAGATACCCATAAGATTTATATAAATCTGCAGCTTGCAAGAAGCCTTGTGCCGATCTTTGAATACAACGCTTACCAATTTCATACGGAATTTCCATGATACGCTCATTAGCTTTAACATTAGATACATAAATATGAATAAACAATACATTGCCAATAACCGTAAAATTTTCATCATTATAACTAAATGGCCTTGACATTAAATCACCTCACTAGTGTGTAATAAATAAGAAAATAGCTATAGCAAGAATTTCCATTATAAATATCGACATTACTTTCTACCAAACATTTTCTTAACAAAAGCCTGTGCAGCTTCATCAATAGTAATTGTATTGCCATTAGGTTTCTGATAATCGTCATTTGACTTATTGTCATCATTCAGAAATGCTTTAACATAATCTTTGCGAAGATTATCATAAGCTTCATGCCAGTTAGATGAACCATCTGGACAACCATTGGTAAACTGTTCTGCTTCATTACGACATTCATCAAATTCATCAAGAACGCCAGCAATCAGAGTTCCTTGTTCATCAGGTTTAGCATCGACAAAGCCACCAAGCATTGCAGAAATTTCGTCACGTGTTTTCATTATTTATTACTCCGTTCATAAGTAAGTTTAAGATTCTCACAGAGAGCAATAATTGCTTGCATATCAACGCCAGTTGCGTGAATCTTAATATAGTCACCTTTAGTAGATTCTCTGGGAACCGAAGTGTAACTACCAAGATGTTTCATTACTGTCTGTGTTGCACAAATGAAATTGTTATCTAACCAGTTCAGAGGATTAACACGACAATCATGATAAATTACTTCAAAGTGAAGGTGTGCACCATAGCAATTACCAGTTGCGCCAGAATACCCAATAAGCTGACCCTCGTAAACGTGTTGACCGTTTTTGATGAGACACTCTTTAAGGTGCGCATAGCGTGTTTCCAACTTAGAACCATTATAATTGTTATGCCTAATTCTAACCATGTTGCCATAAGACTGCATCCCAGATTTAGTTCTGCCATCCCAGCTCTGTACCTGATTTACTGTACCATCCTCTGCTGCATAAACAGGTGTACAGGGAGCAGCACGCAAATCAATAGCATGATGTGCAGAACCGTCATTGTAAGTCCAGCCAGCTGTGATAATGTGCTTCTCTAAAGGCCAGCAGAAAAGAACATCACCGTTTGATTTCCTCATTTTCTTCATCTCCTTTAAGTTTTTCCAGATAGGGCTTAAACAGAGCAGAAAGTTCAGGATTTACAGCACACATATTCTCCATAATGCTGATAAGCTCCATAATGCAAATATAAGTAACTACAGCACCTACTAGGGGAATCTGGATGCCTAGTTCAACATATTGCATAGCGTATTCAATGCCATAAGAGCCTACCACAGCAAGAATCTCCATGCACTTGTGATAACCGCCCTCACGCATGATACTGGAATTATAAGAACCATCGTGCTTTGCTTTAATCAGCCCTGTGATAATGTCAAATGCAATAAAACCAAGAACAATGACAAAGGGCATAAACTCAACTCCTAACATTATACACCTACAATCTTCAAAATGTCCATCAGGTATCGCCTAATTATTTCATCTTCACAGTACAGACCCCCCAACCGATATTGTTTAATAATATATAATAACCAGTTAGGACGTGGAGTGCGTGCAATCAAAATGGTGTTATAATCGTGGTCATCATTTGTCAACGCATAAATCACGCCGCTACCTGGACTGTATTTTCTGGAAAGATAACATTTACCGGAAGAGAAGTCTACCCATAAGCCTAAATAATCATCATGAATCTTAAAACCAAACTGATATTTAGCTTCAGGAGTTTTCTTAGCAATGCCAACTACACTATCAAGATAGAATTCATTATGAACAGCATATTTACCAAACTTGCTGCCTTTCATCAAACGGCCAAAGTCGGTTTTTTCTTTTGCTTCAATATATTCTTCATTGTTAGCAATTTGGATTAAGACTAAGCCTTCTCTAGTTGTGGCAATTTGCTTTTTGTTAATTGGCTTTTTAATATCAAACTCTGTGAAATAAGGATTTGCCCATGTAACAGCGTTACCAAAGAAGAATACAACCACTCTGCGCATACGAGCAATAGTTTCATATAGTTCGCAGAAAAACGTTACTTCATCTTTAAGATAACCATGATGGCTTTCATCCATAGAAATGAATTCGTCAAAGCAAATTTTATTAACAAGTGGAAGCTCTTCAGATTTAGCAGATGAAATATATCTGGTTTGACCAGCAAGTTTACCGTCTATATAGTAAGCTCCCTCTGGGGTTCCCTTTAACTCATGGTCAGGAAATTCATGAGCAACTGCCGCCCAGAAATTCTCCTTGGCTTTCTTATTCATCTCAGTTTTGTAGCGGCGAATATAAATAAATTGGTTCCCATTTTTGATAAAATCTTCAGCAGCCCATTTCTTAAAGCCATAAGTTTTACCACAACCACGAGAACCAACTACAAAATTAAAGAGCGCATTATAAGATAATGTGTTCTTTAAGTCCCACCACATTGACATTGTAATACACTCCTTTCATATTTAATATTAAGCCGAGGATGCGCCCTTGTCCTTTTGGATGGCGGAGTAGGAGAAACGACAAACCTATGTAACCATCAAGCTAACAGGCGTGTTAGCGCGGCTGTTGGTGGTAGAAATGGGCACAACCCCATTAACGTCCAATGACCAGTTTTCCGTTACTCTTAACGAGTTCTACCATATTAAGGGTGGCGAAAGGAAATGAGCTAGCAGTCACGCAAACCTATCCGTAACGCTTCACGCGCCTGACCACGGCTTAGGAGCATCATTCGTGCCTTTCGCTCCCTATGATTATATTATACTTTACAATCCGTATAAAGTCAATAATACAGATTGTACTTTTTGTAAAAT
>ERZ772867.3358-NODE-3358-length-13515-cov-9.984844_pt1 | contig 13515 bp, 10 predicted proteins | sample MGYA00511341_ERZ772867 | MGnify/ENA primary metagenome ERZ772867 (study PRJEB29015, sample SAMEA2737707) | human gut metagenome | biome: human gut; feature: human-associated habitat; material: faeces | place: China | collected 2012 ... | reverse complement strand
GAGCAGATGAAAATGTTTTTGACGCGCATGGGCTTCCGCTCGCGCATCGTCGTGACGGGCGATCCCTCGCAGATCGACCTGCCGCGCGGCAAGCGCAGCGGCCTGATCGAGGCGGTCGAGGTGCTTGAAGGCGTGGAGGACATCAGCGTGCAGCGGCTGACGCATCACGACGTGGTTCGCCACGAGCTGGTGCAGGCCATCGTGCGCGCGTATGACGAGCGCGCCGCCCGCGCAAAGGAGGAATGGAGCGATGGACGTTACGCGCAAGAGCGCCCGCAAATGGATTGACAGCCTGAGCCTTCGCGTGCAGCAGGCGCTGTTTGCGGCGGCGACTTACCTCATCCTGCTGGCGATCTGCCTGCTGGCGATTTCGCCGGAGCAATACGATTTGAGCGTGGGCGACGTCGCGCCCAAGACGATCACGGCCAGCAAGGATATCGTCGATGAATTGACGACCGAGCGGCGCAGGCAGGCCGCGGCGGACGCGGTTTCCCCCGTCTATTATAAAGACGACACGGTTTCTTACACCGTGCTCTCCGACATGGACGCGGTGTTTTCCGAATTGCGCGCCGTTCGCGAGCTGGGCGAGCAGATTCGAAACGCATGGGGCGACGAGGGCGGTTCGTTTACCGAAGCGGACTATGCGCAGGCCTCCGGGCTGGTCACGCGGCTGTCGCTGAGCAATTACCAGCTCCGCACGCTGATGAACACCGGCGAGAGCGATTTTGAAAGCCTGTATCAGTCGCTGGTCTCCGCCACGCGCACGACGCTGGTCTCCACCATCACCGAGGGGCAGATCAACGACGCGATCAACAACATTCAGCAGATCGTCTCCTACAACACGCGGACGGATCTGTGGTATAACGTGGCGATTCCGACGCTGCGCGCCAGCCTCAAGGCGAACATGCTGATCGACCAGGCGGCGACGGAGGAAAACCGGCAGAAGGCCTGCGACGCGGTGGAGCCGACGGTCTACAAGCAGGATCAAAACATCGTGGTCAAGGGCGACCGGGTGACGGCCGAACAGATCGCGGTGCTGGAATCCCTCGGCCTGCTGGAGGGCAACAGCTTCGATTACCCGCTCTACATCGGCACGGCGATCACGCTGGCGCTGATTCTGGCGAGCGCGTATCTGTACGCCTATCTGTTCGCAAAGCCGATGCTGAGCATGGGGCCGAGCGCGCTGGTGCTGCTGATTGCGGGCGTGCTGACGGTGCTGCTGTGCCTGCTGATGGGCGAATATCTGAACATCAACGCCATGCCCGTCGCGCTGGGCGCGATGCTGGCGGTCAACCTGCTGGGCGCGCGCCCGGCGTATGTGACCAACATGGCGCTGACGCTGATTATCACCCTGCTGACGGCGAAGGGCACGGGGCTGGTCACGTCGCAGACGATGAGCGTCCTGCTGACCTGTTCGCTGGGCGGGCTGGTCGCCATCTGGATGATGCGCAAGAACACGACCCGCGTGATGGTCGTGGTCAGCGGCCTCGTGGTCGGCGCGGTGAATTTTGGCGTCCTCGTCTGCGTCCGCGCGCTGACGTCCAGCGACATGAGCGGCGTGTGGACGGATATGGCCTACGCCATCGGCGGCGCGGTGGTTTCCGCCGTGCTCTGCGTCGGCTTGCAGCCGATTCTGGAAACGGCGTTCAACCTCGTCACGCCCTCCAAGCTGATCGAGCTTTCCAACCCGAATCAACCGCTCCTGCGGCGGCTGATGATCGAAACGCCGGGCACCTATCACCACTCGATGGTGGTCGCGAATCTGGCGGAGGCCGCGGCGGAGGCGGTCGGCGCAAACGCGCTGCTCGCCCGCGTCGGCGCGTATTACCACGATATCGGTAAGCTGATCCGCCCGATGTATTTTAAGGAAAACCAGATGGGCGAAAACCCGCACGACAAGACCGACCCGCGCGTTTCGACCGCGATTTTGACGGAGCACACCCGCGACGGCGTGGAGCTGGCGCGCAAGCACCGCCTGCCCGAGCCGATCATCGACATGATCCGCCAGCACCACGGCGATACGCCCGTCATGTATTTTTACGCCAAGGCGGTGAAGATGCTGGGCGAGGAGAACGTCGATATCCGCGATTTCCGCTATGACGGCCCGAAGCCGCAGACCGCCGAGGCGGCGATCCTGATGCTCAGCGATACGGTGGAGGCCGCCGTCCGCGCGCTGCCCGACCCGACGCAGGAGAAGATCTCCGCGCTGATTCGCAAGCTGGTGCGCGGCAAAATGGAGGACGGCCAGCTGGACGAATGTACGCTGACCTTCCGCGACATCGGCAAAATCTGCTCGGCGTTTGAAACGGTGCTGCAGGGCGTTTTCCACGAGCGCATCGAATACCCCAGCGTGGATTTGAGCCGCGCCCAGCACCACAGCGAACAAAAGCAGGCGGAGCAGAAGACGGAGGCAAAACCATGATTCTCGAATTTGAAGACGAAAAGGGGCTGTTGGACGCGCAGACCCGCGCGCTGATGCAGACCTGTTCGCAGGCCGCGCAGCGGGCGGAGGGCGTGACGCTGCCGCTGTCCGTGTTCATCCGCGTGACGGATGACGACGAAATCCGCGCGATCAACCGCGAGCAGCGCGGCAAGGATGCCGCGACGGACGTGCTCTCCTTCCCGACGGTGAATTACCCGGCGGGGAAGACGGCGGGCGCGTGCGAGGCGCTTCTGCGCGAGGAATTTGACCCCGATACGGACGCCTGCGCCATTGGCGATATCGTGATTTCGATGGATCACGTGCGCGCGCAGGCGGCGGAATACGGCCACAGCGAGCGGCGCGAGTGCGGCTATCTGCTGACGCACGGGCTGTTTCACCTGATGGGCTACGACCACATGACCGAGGCCGAGAAGCCTGTGATGCGCGCGATGGAGGAAAAGGCGCTCGCATCCATCGGGCTGACCAGAGAGGAGTAACGAACATGACGGATGAAAAGCTGCTTGAGCTGGCGCTGGACGCGCGAAAAAACGCCTATGTGCCGTATTCCGGCTATGCCGTCGGCGCGGCGCTGCTGGCGGAGGACGGAAGGGTTTTCACCGGCTGCAACGTCGAAAACGCGGCCTACGGCAATACGCTCTGCGCCGAGCGCACCGCGCTGGTGAAGGCCGTGAGCGAGGGCTGCCGCCGGTTTACAAAAATCGCGATTGCGTCCGCCGGTTCCGCGCCGTATCCGTGCGGCGCATGCCGTCAGTCGCTCTATGAGTTTGCGCCGGAGCTGGAGGTTCTGGTCACGTGGGATGGCAACGTGGCGCGCGCGCCGCTTGGCGAGCTGCTGCCGCACGGCTTCGGCCCGTCGTCTCTGGGAAAGTAAACTCCTTCAGTCACGACTTCGTCGTGCCAGCTCCCTCGAGGAGGGCGCCTTGATTCCGTTCCATTCGATGGATAGAGCAAGACCTCCCTCTTTGAGGAGCATTTCCTGCTGTCTGTGACCAAACAGGCGGATGAAATGCCGAAGGCTGGCTGGCGAAGGCAGACGGGAGGAGAAAAAAAGACAAAGGGAATTAGAACAGTGAAAAACGAAAATACCGCAAAATTTCTTTCGGGCTTCGCCGCGATTGTCGGCCGCCCGAACGTCGGCAAATCCACCCTGATGAACGCGATGGTCGGCGAAAAGGTCGCCATCGTCTCCAACCGCCCGCAGACGACGCGCAACCGCATCATGGGCGTGGCGACGGACAAGGGCTGGCAGATCGTCTTCCTCGATACGCCGGGTCTGCATAAGCCGCGCACGCGCCTGGGCGAATACATGGTCAAGAGCGTGCAGGACGCGATGGATGGCATCGACGTGCTGCTGGTGCTGGTGGACGCAAATGAAATCGGCCCGCAGGATCGCGCGATTGTCGAGGAGATGAGCGCCCGCAAGGTCAAGAAGATTCTGGTGCTCAACAAGACCGATATCGTCGAGGAAGCGCGGCTGATGGCGGCGATTCAGTCCTTCGCCGAGGCGGGCTACGACGCGATTGTGCCCATCAGCGCGCGCACGGGCAAGGGCATGGACGAGCTGAAAAAGCTGATCGTCTCCTATCTGCCGGAGGGGCCGAAATACTTCCCGGACGACATGATGACCGATCAGCCCGAGCGCCAGATCTGCGCGGAGATCATCCGCGAAAAGGCGCTGCTGCATCTGCGCGAGGAGGTGCCGCACGGCATCGGCGTGGAGATGATGGCGATCAACAAGCTGAGCGACAACCTGACCGAGATTCACGCGACGATCTACTGCGAGCGCGCGAGCCACAAGGGCATCATCATCGGCAAACAGGGCGCGATGCTGCGCACCATCGGCGCGGAGGCGCGGCGCGATATCGAGAATCTGCTGGGCACGAAGGTGAATCTCCAGCTCTGGGTCAAGATTCGCGAGGATTGGCGCAACCGCATGGACGACCTGCGCACGCTGGGCTACGAGAGCAACTGACGACCTCAGGGCGGGCACTCCGTTTGCATACGCAGCGAGGGCGGCCTGTTCGCGGTGAAAAAACGATTCTTTTTGGAAAAAACTGAAACAAACGCCGCGGTTCTCTCGTCTTATAGATAGAAGGAAACGCGGCGTTTTTTCGCGCGGGAAGGGGGAAGAACATGAAAAGATGGGGAATCGTCTTGGCGGCGCTTCTGCTGACGGTGGGATGCGCGCTGGCTGACGACGGCGGCTCCGGGCTGGACAACGAGCGGGCGCAAGCTATCTATTGGGAATATTCGGGCGCGGTGATTGAGGATTATGCCGAGGTCGAGACGGCGGGGCGGACGTTTGCCTTCATCCTGTTTAAGCAGGAGCAAAGGCGAATGGTGAAGGTTTACTTTGACAGCGAATTCGGCTGGACGGATTGGTTTGTGACGGCGGAGGGCGTGCCGCAGGGCGGACGCGGGCGGCTGGAAACGGATGGGGAATCCGTCACGATTTCGGCGGCGGACGGGAACGGCGGCCTGCGGTCGATCACCTACGCATGGGACGCGGCGATGCCGAACGAGCCGAAGGGCACGGTGGAGGACCGGAAACAGTTTGTCGGCGGTTTCAGGCTGGCGGCGTATGACGGCGCGCGGGTGGACGCGGACGGCGTGATCCATTTTGCCGAGGGCGATGCGAAGGTCGAGCTGCTGAACGATATGCGCTATCTGGCTTACGGCAATCTGCCAAAAACGCGGGAGAAAGCGCTGGAAAACAGCGATGTGCCGCCGGGGTTCAGCTTTTTCAGCCCGCGCGGGGATACGCTTTTCGGGCAGGTTGTGCCGCTTTCAGCGAATCACAGCCGCAAGGTCTATCTGGGACCCGGCAGGGATTACCCGCGGGCGGGGAACGGCAAGGCGGCGGTCGGCACGAACGGCTGGGTGCAGGTGTTCGGGCAATACGACGGCTGGCTGCTGATTCAATACCACATCGACGGGAATCATTACCGAATCGGCTGGATTGAAAAAAGCGCGCTGCCTGCGGGAACGAAGGTCGAGCGGCTGAAAATCAGCGATTCATGGGAAAACGAACCGTATCAGCAGGAGATTATGGAGGATTGCGTGATGACGGATGATCCGCTGGGGAGCGGCGCGGCGATTGCGCATCTAAAGACGGGGCAGAAGGTTTGGAGCCTCGCTTTTCTGGGCGCGGAATGGGAAATGATCGTTGTGGAGATCGACGGGCAATGCTATTGGGGCTTTGTCCCGACCAACTGCATGTCGCATGGATGATGGAGGGAAAACATGAAAAGAGTCGTTTTGTGGGTTTGCGCGCTGATGATGACGCTGATGGCGTCGGTTTGCGTCGCGGGAGCGTATTCGCCGTATTTCGAAACCGAGCCGCCGCGGGAGGTGCGCGAGCACGTGGCCAACCGCTGGCCGGATTACGAATTTGAGGATTACTGCGAGGTGCGCGGCACGCCGAAGGGCGACTACGGCTTTGCGCTGGTGCATCGCAAAAACGAGCGGATTCTCGTCGGCTATCATAAAGTGGACGGCGAAATGAAATACTGGCTCAAGAACGCGGGCGCTGTGCCGCAGGGAAAAGAAGAAGCGTGGTTTGGCGTTGGCACGGCGGGCTGGGAGGAAGAAACGGATTGGGTCGGGAATTTCACGGGCAGACAGGTTTACGACGACGGCCTGTATTTTTCTGTGACCCAATTGGATGATGCGGGCGAAAGCTATGAAAAAATGGTGGTGTATCGCTGGGAGAACGGCATGTTCCGCCTGAGCAGATACCGCAAAACGGAAGTCAGGGGGATTCGCGTTTCGGATGACAAGCTGGATTTTATCGACTGGTCGAACTGCGTTTACTGCGGCGCGGTGCAGGGCGCTGTTCAGCGCGATATCCGCTATGTGTCGTTTAACGCGCTGCCGATGTGGATTGACGACGCAAAGGAGAAGCTGACGACTGCGCCGAACCTGCAATCCGGCGATTTTTCAGCGCAGAAGGTTAAGTTCACCGGCGGGCAGAAATACCCGGTCTATACCGGCCCGGGCGAGAACTACGCGCGCAGCGGCAACGGCAAGGGCTTGGTCAGCACGAACGGCTGGATCGAGGTCTATGGGCAGAAGGACGGCTGGATTCTGATTCAATACAGCATTTCCAGCGACCACTACCGCTTTGGCTGGATCGAGAAAAGCGCCCTGCCGAAGGGAACGACCGTGCCGGAGCTGAATTTCCGCGTCGCGCCGGGGGATCAATCCGTGGCGTTCAACCGGGATTCCTACCTGACGGATGATCCGCTGGTCAGCCGCACGAAGCTGTGCACGGTCAAGGCCGAAACGGATATCTTCTATCTGGGCAGCCTCAACGACGAATGGGCGTATGTGATGGTCGAAACGGCGGATGGCCGGTGGATGTGCGGATTCATGCCGCACGAGGATATCTCAAACGGATGATGAGCGGCGGTTGAGCAAACGGGCGCGCGGGTTGAAAACGCTTCCATTGCGGAGGATGCGGGGCTTTGGTATAATGCTTGCAAGGAGGCGGGGAGGATGGACAACCAACTCGGCGCGCGAATCGCTAAACTGCGCCGCGCATGCGGCATGACGCAGGAAACCCTTGGAAACCGGCTCGGCGTGAGCGCGGCGGCAGTCAGCAAGTGGGAAACGGGAGTTTCCCATAGTTAAAGATACCACACCAAACATAACAACACCACGCTTATACGGGACTTAGCACACCCCAAAAGAACATACAGAAATCCCCCATAAGCAACAAGGTTTGCTTTATGGGGGATTTCTTGTTTTAATTGTCGTTTTTGATATTATTCAACAGTCTCAATAGAATCCACAATGCTCATTCTTGCAATAGAACGCAGAGGAATTGCCGTTGCAAGCAGGCAGGCCACAATAGAAATAATCGCAGCTTCCACAATCGCCATAACCGGAACAGCGACAAGCTGTAAAGCATCGGTCTGTGCTGCTCCGACAAAGATACAGCAGACATAGCCAAACACTGCTCCAATCACTGACGCAATGATACCGTAATAAGCGCCCTCCCACAGAAATGTTTTATAAAGGCTTGCGGCACTCATTCCAATAGCCCGCTGCATCCCGATTTCACCGACACGAGTATGAATATTGCTGTAAACGGTATTGATGATGTTCAGGATGCCAATGATACCGATAAAGATGATAAGCACCCAGCACAGCATTTTGATCTGTTCAAAGCTTTCTATCATCTCATTGCTGCTTTGGAGATAGGAAAGCCAATGTGTTCCTGGATAATTGCTGCACCAGCTATCCAACCAGCTTTCAAAGGTATCTGTATCGGCGTTATCCTGTAATGTAGGATAGACTTCTGAATAACTGTCGTTTCCGAGCAGTGAACAGTATATTTCGTCATTCACGATGAGTTGAACACCATTCGTAAAGCCATCATTATTGATTGTGATTGCTGTATCGATCAATCCTAATACAGGAAGTGTTCTGTCTCCCAGTTGAATGGTATCACCTACGGTAAGATCAGTCTGCTGAACAGTTGTATCTCCATAAGAAAAGGCAATGGGATTTTTTACAAGGCAGCCTGTTCCATCTTTCAAAGCCTGTTTATCCTGAGCAGACAAGTTAGGAGCATAGATTTGTAATTGTGCTTCATCCACATTTACAAGCTGCAAGGTTTCATGGCTCTGTACGGAAAGATCAGTTTCAAAGGGCAGTATATCACCGGCACCTGGCATAAATACAGAAAGCCGTGTAGTGGAAACACTTTCTACTGCGTCATTTTCCGCTAATGTTTTTACGGCTTCTGATGGGATGCCAACGGTTTCATTTGTAACTGCATAGTCGCTGAAATACATGTCCTGAACGGAACTGCTGGCATCAAGCAGCCCTGTAAAGCTCTGCAAGGCAACAAATACGGTAATACTCATAACCAAAGACAGAATGGTAACTGCTGTTCTTCCACGCCCTCGTTTTAGGTTGAGCCTTGCATAATAGGCTTCAAAATTACGGATGTTGCGGTTCCTTTTTATCCTGCGTTTGATTTTCACAGTCTGCCCCGACATAGCAACAGTAGGAGATACATGGGATGCGTACCGGGCAGCAGGAAAGGCAGCCAGCAGAGCAAACAGAAGTATGACTGCGATACTGGCAAAGAGCATCGGTAGTTTTACCGTACTGGCGGTGTTGATTGCAGAGTTCAATTCGGAAGTGCTGTTTGCCATGAACAGATCGGGATTGAGAAGCCCCGTAGCCGCAATCAATACACCTTTTGCCGACAATATACCGAGCAGCAATCCGATAGGAATACCGGCTCCACAGAGAATCAAAAGCTGCAAAGAAACCAAACGATAGATTTGCCCTCGTTCTCCACCAATCGCACGAAGTGTTCCGTATTCTTTGATGCGTTTTGTGATAGAGATTTTCAGAATGTTGTAGATTACCAGCCCAGCCGCCAGCAAGACCAGAACACCCACCAAAATACACGCCGCAGTCATAAATGAAAATCCCGTACCGGTATCGCTGTCTGCCGCTTCATCATAGGAAATACCAATAGCGTCAAGCAAAACCCAGTTATATTGGATATACCGTTCATCCACGTTCAAATCTTCTGCGAGAGCATAAATGATGCTTTGAAAATTTTGCTTGTCATAAGTCTTAAAATCTGTGGAATAAAGCAGATACTCTTCTGGCAACAGTTCTTCTGCGGTTCCCTCACCGACAATCCCCTCAACCGTACCAGATGCGTAGCCGATATAGCTGCTTTCCAGAATGCCCGTCAATACAAAATCAGCAGAATATTCTAACTCTGACAGCGATCCATCCATAACGGAAACACTCAAATCCAGAGAAACGGTATCGCCAATTACAGCGTCCAATCCAAGATATTGAAGCGCATCCTCCGACAGGGCAATCTCAATCGCTTCCTCTGGTAATCGTCCCTCTTTTACGTTTCCGATTGCCGGGTACATAGATAATGCGTTATCGTGATATTCCCGAAGATATAAAGATAAACTACTGTTGCCTAATGGTGTGCTGCCGATAAAGATCGTATCGCCTACATCATATAGGCGATCATCTTCATGCAGCTTTTGCGCTTGTTCCTTGCCAAGCTGATGAAAGGTTGCATAACGGTTTCCGTTCAGACCCGCCGCCTGCTGAATACGCATGGATTGCAATATACCAATAGACTGACCGATCACTGTCGTCATAATCGTGGACATGATAACTGCAACCAAGATCAGGATTGCCGTGATTTTCTGTGCTTTCAGTTCTTTCCATGCAAGAGCTAAATAAGATTTCATCTTGCTGTCACCTCCGAAAGAACACCGTCCACAATTACAAATTGCCGGTCTGCCATTCTTGCAATGCGGCTGTCGTGAGTGATGATAACAAGCGTTTTCCCCATCTTTTTCCATATGCTTTGCAACATTTCCATAACCTCGCCGCCGCTCTTGCTGTCCAGATTTCCAGTCGGTTCGTCAGCAAAAATAATATCCGGCTTTGCGATCAGGGCGCGGGCAATCGCTACACGCTGTTGCTGACCGCCGGAAAGTTCATGGGGCAAATGGGTCAGCCGTTCACGAATACCTAACAAATCCGTAAGCTGATTTAGATATACTTCGTCCGGCTGCTTTTTGTCCAGAAGCAGGGGCATGATGATGTTTTCTTTTGCGGTCAGCACAGGGAGAAGATTGAATTGCTGAAAGATAAATCCGATGCGCCGACGGCGAAATGAGGACAGTTCTTTGTCATTAAAACGATAAATGTCTTTTCCATCGTATGTCAGACTGCCGGAAGTCGGCTTGTCCAGTCCAGACAGCAGGTGGAGCAAGGTACTTTTGCCGCTGCCAGATGGTCCCATAATAGAAATAAAATCGCTGGATGCAATTTCAAGGTTGACTTTATCCAACGCAACGACACGGCTCTCGCCGCTGCCGTAGATTTTCGATAGTTCCTTTGCTTCAATGTTCATAAAAAACACTCTCCTTGTTTATAATATAAGGAGAGTGTAAAACAGAAATCTCAAAAAACGCTCAAGGTTTCTGATTTATTTGGAAAGAAGCAGTAGCCGTTGCGCCATAACTTTTGCTGTTTTCCAGTGTAAGTGTTCCTCCATGCTTCAGACATAGTATCTGGCTGCTGTATAGCCCCATACCAAAGTGTGCGGAGTCTTCTTTCATTTTTCCAAACGGTTTCGGGCCGCTTTGTATTAACTCCACAGGATAGCCTGGCCCATCGTCTGTAACTGATAGATGCAAGAAGTTTCCTTTCCGTTCCAAATGAATTTCAATTTTACTCTTTGCAAACCGAGCCGCATTTCCAATTAGATTTTCAGCAACGGTTAAAACCAATCCATGATCTAATTGTATTGTCCCCTTATCAGGTGCGGAAACAGACGGTTCTAATGCTCCTGCAAGAATTTTTGCTGTTTCCTCTAATTCAGAATGTAGCAGTGAATAGGAATACTCGTTTATCCGCACCGGCATTTGTTCTAATCGTTGGATGCTACTCATAGCTTCTGCATACTGTTCAATCCGTAATGTATAGCTTTCCAATCTGTCAATGGCTTGTTCATCTGCTGTTCCCTGCCGCAGTAATTTTATAGTTCCCTTTAAGACCGTGATCGGATTGCGCAAGTCATGGGAAAAGGCGGCATTTAGCCTTTTCCGTTCTTCTGCCTGCCGCCACAGTTCCTGATTTGATTTCAGAAGTTCTTCGCGCATAGTATCAAAGGCGGTGCAGAGCTGCCCCAATTCATCATCAGAATGGACAGGCATAGAAAAGTCAAGGTCATGGTTCCGAATCCGTGAAATCCCATTCCGTAGCGTGGAGATCGGCTGTTTCAATTTGATATGATAATATAATATGCCGGATAGAGCCAGCCCGCCCATAGGGAGAACAATGCAGGACACAATTTGAATGATTCCAAGCATGGACAATATATTTTGCTGGGTCTCTGTGGGGGTTTCCATTTTAACGATTGAACCGTCTGCTAAAATTTCTATTCCACCGGAGGGAAAGTTGCTGCTGATTGAATTGCATATCATAAAGACTAAGCCTAACATCAGGAGAGCCACCAAAACACAGGAAGCAGATAGGACGAGAAAAGTTTTCTTTAATTCCATATTTTTCAGACGTTCCACCGATAACCACACCCCCAAACTGTATCAATATAACTGTGAAGCGTACAAGCAGCCAGCTTCGCCCGGATTTTCCTGATATGTTCCATGACAGTATCACTGTTACCCTCGCCGTCAAGTCCCCACACTGTTTCATAAATACGCTCCCGGTCAAATACCTGTCCGGCATTCAGCGAAAGCAGCTCCACAATATCAAATTCCCTTTTTGATAAAGCAACAGGTTCACCCGCCACTGTGACGGTTCGGGCTGAATAATCAATCGTCAGTTCACCAAAGAAGCGAATTGTCGCTTTATTCCTGTGTCGCTGCTCCCTCCTCAGATGTGCGGCAACTCTCGCCCCTAATTCGTCCAAATCAAAAGGCTTAATGATATAATCGTCGGCACCTGCCTGAAAGCCGATGATTTTATCGGCAGATTCGACCCTTGCCGTCAAAAAAAGAATGGGGCAAGTAATAAGCTCCCGAATTTTCTGACAAAGGGTCAATCCGTCTATGTCCGGCATATTGATGTCGAGCAGGATTAAATCGGGCTGTCTTGCTAATTTTTGAAGTGCTTCATTTCCGCAATAAGCGGTCAACACCTCATATTGAGAAGAAAAATAACTCGCCATCATATCTACAATTCCCGGTTCATCATCAACAATAAGAAGCCTTTGTTTCATGCTATCATCTCCATTTGCAATTCATAATATTTATCGTAACAGCCAAATCTCAAAAAACGCTCAAACTTTTGCCGTCAGGAAAGTATAAAATCAATAGACTGATAAATTTATTATAATATTACTCTGCTGATACAGCCAGTCCGTAAATTCTTTCGGGCTGGCTGTCTTTTCTTTTACAGCCTTTTTTCTCTTCAATGCTTCTTTCTTGAACGCTTCAAAAGCAGTCAGCATTTCTTCCAGCTGGTCAGCCGGGAATCCCGCTGTCCTCTTCGCTTTGTTGATCTTATTGCGCCAGTTCTGGCATTCATTTTTATAAAGCAGGTCATAGTTATTTTCTCTTGCCCTCTCGTCAAATTCCCGCTTGTTTTGAAGCGCCTGTGCTTTTCGGCACTTGTCGCTGCACAGCTCATACCGCTGGCTCTTTGCCAGAAAATATTTTCCACAAACCTTGCACCGCCGGAAGCAAAGCCCCCAGTCATTTAGTCTGTTCAGATAATAGGTAATCAACGGGTAGAGGGAGGCATAGGCAGACACACATTCTTCTGTGCGACGGTTGTCCGGGAACCAGAGGTCAAGCCGGGTATCTTCTGATGGTGCGCCTTTGAAATAAAGGCTGCCAGCTTGAAAATGTTTCGGTTTTCCTGTCTCCCTGTCAAAGCTCATGGTTTCGTTATGGAATACCCCGGTCAGGCTGCTCATTTTATCCATGAAGCGGTCACAGGCAGCGTTACGGTCACGGGGTTCTCTGGCAAGCAGATAGCTGTTCCAGATACGGAACGCCACATACATTTTCAGAGGGTCGTTGCTAAGATATTTCTCCCAAAGAAATTCGCTTGCCGCCTGCTCCAGCTCCGGCTGTTTCCATCGGTTGGAGTGGAGAGCTTGCCGCAGCGGAGAAAGCCCGTATAAGTTCCAGTCTCTGTCCGTGTCACGCTCAAAGTTTATCAAAAAAGTTCCCAGTGGGCGTGTCATATCACAAAGCACCTCTGCGTTTTGGCTCCCGTTCAGACGGAAGCGGATCTGCTGTTCTTCCCCAATCAAAATCCGCTCTTTCATTTTCTTCCTGTCCAGCGTCAGGACAAACAAAATCCTCTCAAAACATGGCTCATGCCGTATAAACTGATTCTCCATCCCTATCCCCTGCCTTTGTTTATGGTAATTATATAATTTAGTTATATCCGTTACACTCATGGTATCGCAGAAGCATTGTTTTGTCAAGGATAGTCCGCTATGATGATTGCAGTTGGTAATTTCGTGCCACACAGTACCTTGACAAGTGAATGACCGTCCAAAAGGGATATGACCGGCAGGAGAAGTGACGCAT
>ERZ772867.3356-NODE-3356-length-13519-cov-8.916072_pt1 | contig 13519 bp, 9 predicted proteins | sample MGYA00511341_ERZ772867 | MGnify/ENA primary metagenome ERZ772867 (study PRJEB29015, sample SAMEA2737707) | human gut metagenome | biome: human gut; feature: human-associated habitat; material: faeces | place: China | collected 2012 ... | reverse complement strand
AGATTCCCCATTATCCGCGAAAACCGGCGAAATTCAAACGCAGTTGGTAGGGGCGCCTTTTTGTGCGCAAAAAAACGCCCCCGGCGTGAGCCGGGGGCGAGGGGTCGATATGCTTAGAACGTCAGGAAGCGGTGGAGCATGACGGCGACCTGAGCGCGGGTGGCGTTGCCCTTTGCGGAGAGGGTCGTCCTGCCGCCGGAGGTGACGCCGGTGATGATGCCGGTGCCGACAGCCCACTGCATTGCCGTGACGGCAAAGGAGCTGACCTGCGCCTGATCGGGATAGCCGCTCAGAGAACCGCTCACGGTCGGACTGCCTTCGTAGCGGTACAGGATAGCCGCGATCTGCTCACGGGTGACATTGCCGTTCGGGTCGAAGGTCGTGGCGGTCGCGCCGTTGACAATGCCCATGTTGGAGGCCCAGAGGACTGCGTTGTAGTAGTACTGGCCCTGCTTGTTGTCGGTGAACTTGTTGGTGATACCGGTAACGGTGGGCTCGCCTGCCGCACGGTAGAGAACCGTGACGAGCATGGCGCGGGTCATCTTGGCGCCCGGCCCGAAGAGCTTCGGGTTCTTGGTGTTGTTGCCCTTGATGATATCGTTCATGTACATGAAGTCGACCGAGTTGGCCGCCCACTTGTAAGAACCGCTCACGTCGGTGAACTGACTGGAGGCCGTCTGCTGGTTGACCTTGAAGGACAGCGTGCCCTTCGTGCTGCCGTCGATGGTGTAGCTGACCTCGACGCTCTTGCTGTCGGCCAGCGGCAGGATATAGAGGTTATCCAGACTGCCGGAGCCAGAGAAGTAGAACTTCGTGCTGCCGAAATCCTTGCTGGTCAGCGCGGTGCAGTTCTTGATGCTGGTGTAGCTGGAATAGAGCTTGCCGCCGACGACACGGTCAATGGTGATGTAGGTGCTGCCGGTGGCGTTTTCCGGCGTCAGCTCACCCGCGATGCCCATGGAGCGGAAGGACGCGCCGGTGGAGTTCAGCGTGTGGGTGTCATTGACATAGACCACAAGCTGGCCGTTCATCTGACCGGACGAGCCGTTTGCCGTGAAGGGGATGGTCACAGTGTACTTCGACGTGGTGCTGCCCGCGATGAAGCAGACGTTTTTCAGCAGGTTCGAGCCGGTCGAGACGCTGTAGGCCTCGCTGCCGACCTTGCCGGAGCTGGTCGTGCTGCCCTTGTACAGCGCGCCGTGGGAATTGCTGTTCGTGCCGAAGGTCACGGAGCTCAGACCGGAGCCGTAGACGCGCTGGAAGTCGCTGACGATCATCTGCTGCTTCTCGTTGGCAGAGATATGGTATTCGACCGTGCTTGCGCTGGTCATGACATTGATCGTGCCGGTCGCGATCTGGGCGCTGCCGTCATAGGCGGCGTACCTGATGGTGTGCGTGCCGGTGGTTCTCGTCGGACGGTAGACCATCTTGCTGACTTCGCTGGCAGAATACTTGGTCGTCGTGCTGACCGTGCCGGACATGGCGCTCGAGGTATAGAGCGTGCCGTTGGCCGGGGACTCAAAGGTAAAGGTGCTGGGAGTGGTCTTGGCGGCGGTCTTGACTGCTGCGGCAAGCTTGCTGCCGTCGAGCTGGACGTAGGTTTCGTTCTCGCCGAGCGTCAGGCTGACAGTGTCCGCCTCGGGGACAGTGACGGTGAACTTCACTTCGGCAGCATACTTTTTCGCGCCGATCGTCGTTTCAGCCTTGATGGTGACCTGACCGCCGGCCTTGGCCGTCGCGGTGATAGAGGGGCTGCTGTTGGTGCTGGTTTTGCTGGAAAGCTTAACAATGTTCTCGTCGCTCGAGGTCCATGTGATCGTGTAGGTCTTGCCGGTCACATTGGTCAGCTTGCCGCTCACATACTCCTGCGGCGTGCCGGTGATGGTGAACGTCCCGCCGGCTTTTACCGTAGTCGGGTTGAAGACAATGTTGATGTGGTTCTCACCGGTGATGGTGATGATGGCCTTGCGTGTTTCGGCATACTTGCCGTCGTCGGTCGTGACGCGGCAGTAGAACACATAGGTTCCGGTACCGGTGATGTACTGCTTGAGATTGGACAGAACCGAACGGTAGTTCGTAGGCTTATCGGTAATTTTGTCTGTCTGAATTGCTTTATCCACACCGCCGGTCGTCTGGTCGCTGTTCATGTACCAGACCACGGATTTGATCTTGCCCGTCGAAACCGACGCTGTCATGGCCAGATCGGCAATGGTGTCCGTGATCCTATAGGCCGCGTTTGCGGGCTGCTCCGTAAAGGAAATGTCGGAGAAGGTCACCTTGCCTGTCGTCGTAACACCGCTGTCGTCAGGGTCGCTTCTGTTGTAGAAGAACTCCTTTGTGGCCGTTTTGAGTCCGTTAAGTGTATAGGTGAACGTATAGCCAGCCGCATCAGAACCATTTGCTTTTGCAGTTTTGACTGGCAATTCATAGATCTTTACCTCGTCGGAGTAAATACTGGTTTGAATCTCGACCTTCGCCGATTCTTTCTTAAACAGAGCTTCGAGTTCTGTCTGGGTCATTTTTCCGACCGTTTCGCCGATACTCGGTTCTTCCGTGATCTTGTAGGCGCGGCCCTGATAGACCGTAACATTATAGGTTGCGGTAACATTGCCGTCGACCTTCGCGGTGATCGTCGCCGTACCGGCTGCGACCGGCACGATCGTCGCAGTTGCCGAGGTTCCGTCCGAATCGGTCGTGCCCACCTTGGCAACAGCGGGGGCAGAGCTTGTCCACTCAATGCGGGAATAGGCATTTTTCAGATCCGCAGCGCTTGCAAGCAGCGAATCGGGAGCCTTGATGCGCGCAGTAAGTATCAGCTCGTCACGGATCAACGCAGACTTCACAGCAGGCACAGCAGGCTTATAATAGCTGTCCAGCAGGCCGAAGACCATCGCGCCGCTGTCGAGCTGGGTCTGCAGGCGGACCTTTTTATCTTTTCCATTTGCATCCTTAATCGTTACGCTTTCGTTGTTCATGACTTCGAGTGCTGTAACAGCCATGCCCTTATTCTTGATGCTGACGGTGCAGACGGCATAAGAACCGGTAATCGAATGCTCCGGGTCATCCTTGACATCATTATATGTCTTGCCGATATTATAGCTTTCAATGCAGATATAGATATTCGTCGCGTCGCAGGCCTTGTACGGCTCGACCGTTGCAGAGGTCGTGGTGGCATTGGGACGGACATACAGATAGTTGCCCGTAGTATCGCCCGTGGTATCGTACAGATACAGCAGCTTCGGCTGCGCCGTGCCGGAATAGCCGGTCACCTTCGGCTGCAGCGTGGCAGACGTGCCGCCTGCCTCCAGCGACAATACCTGCTGGGCGGTCGGAAGCGTGACCGAGATCGTCGCCGCGCCGCTGACTCTGAAGCCGATGGTCTTGGTCGCAGTCGCGGACGTGGACGGCTTCATGCCATCTTTACCCTGATACCAGACCTGCGCCGTCAGCGTTGCGCCGCCGACCTTCTCTGCTTTGACAGTCGCTTCAACCTTATAGGTCGTGTAGTGGCCGACCGTGCTTGCGGTGACCTTCGCGCTGGCAGGAGTAACCGAGATGGCATCGTTATCGCTGGTGAAATGAACTTCGCAGTTTGCCAGATTGCCTGCGCTCACACCGCTGCCGGTGCCGACCGTGACAGTCGCGGTGAGCGTTCTGGTGTCGCCCTGATTCAGCGCAACCGTGCCGTTGATATTACTGTTGCTGAGCGCCAGCGTAAGGGTATATGCGTCCCGCACATAAACCGTGAAATACTCCGAATAATCACGACCATTTACCTTGCCGGTAGCCGTGATCCGGATGGCCGTGTTGCTGGCCTTTACGCCCTTGATGACTGCCGTTGTGGCGGTGTTGCTTTCAATTTTTGCGACGGTCGAATCGCTGGACGTCCACGTTGCTTCCGTGAACGTGTACGTCGTCGTGAGCGTGATCGTCGAGTCCGGCTCGACGCTGTACGCGTTTGCAGCCAATGTCGCCGGAACCATCGCCAGTACCATGGCGAGCACCAGCAGCAGGCTCATGAATCTTCCAAATGTACGCTTCATAAGTGCACCTCTTTCAATTTGCAGCCGATTGCAGCTGCAGATTTTATGTAACCAGTTTACCATAAAAATTAAAAATTGCAACCGATTTTTACGAAAATGTCTGTTTTACCAAGCATTTCAGCCCCTTTCGGCCCATGTTGCGAGGTAGACGTAACACCCGCCACAAGATATTGTGGGCCGCGCCGCGTCCGCATCCGCGCTTCTCTTTCCTACACGCAAAAATTCCGCAAGGGTTGCATCCTGCCGAAAATTTTCTGTCCGCAAAAAGCTGCCCTTTTGCAAAGGGGGCTTGACAAGAGCAGTCTAATGCGTTAGACTACAATTACAGTCTAACGTATTAGACAAGGAGGGAATGCCTATGTCCACCCCGAAGATCTTTGAGAGCGAATACCGGTTCTGCCTGATTTTATGGGAGCATGAGCCGCTGCCCAGCGCGGAGCTGGCGAAGCTGTGCAAAGAAAGGCTCGGCTGGAGCCGGACGACGACGTATACGGTCATCCACCGTCTAGGCGAGCGCGGCATCGTAAAAAACGAAAACGGCCTCGTCTCCTCCCTCGTCTCCAAGGACGAGGCGCAGGCGGCAGAGCTGGACGAGCTGGTCGAGAAGACGTTCGAAGGCTCGCTCCCCGCGTTTATCGCAGCGTTCGCGCGCAAGACGAAGCTTTCGCAGGACGAGGTCGACCGGCTGCGCGCCATGATCGACGGCTATGAGGAGAAGCGGCCATGACAAATCTTTTTCTCGGCTTTCTCAACCGCAGCCTGTCTGCGGCGGTTCTGATTTTTGCGGTCGTGCTGGTGCGGCTGGCGTTCAAAAAAGCGCCGAAATGGCTGCTGTGCGCCCTGTGGGCGCTGGCGGCGGTGCGGCTTTTGTGCCCGTTCTCGATTGAAAGCGTGCTGAGCCTCATTCCGAGCGCGGAGCCGGTGCAGCCGGAGATCGTGTATTCCGCCGCGCCCGCCATCACGAGCGGCATCCCGGCGGTCGACGCCATTGTAAATCCGCCCTTACAGGCTGCATTCACGCCCGACCCCGCGCAGAGCGCGAACCCGCTGCAAATTCTGACGTGGCTTGCCGCGTGGGTCTGGCTCGGCGGCTGCGCGGTGCTTATCCTGTACGCGGCCATTTCCGCGCTGCGCCTGCGGCTTCGTGTGCGCACGGCGGTGCGGCTGGAGAGAAACGTGTTCCAGTCGGAATTCGTCCCGTCCCCGTTCATCCTCGGCGTGTTCCGGCCGAGAATTTATCTGCCCTTCGGGCTGGAGCCCGGCGCGCAGGACATGGTTCTGGCGCACGAGCGCGCACATTTAAAGCGCGGCGACCAGCTCTGGAAGCCGCTGGGCTTCCTGCTCCTGACGGCATACTGGTTCAACCCCGTCTGCTGGCTGGCGTATGTTTTATTCTGCCGCGATATCGAGGCGGCCTGCGACGAGAAGGTCGTGCGCGAGCTGGGAGAGAGCTGCAAGACGGCCTATTCCCGTGCGCTGCTGCAATGCAGCGTCCCGCGCCGGATGATCACGGCCTGCCCGCTGGCCTTCGGCGAGACGGGCGTGAAGGGCCGCATCAAGTCCGTTTTAAATTACAAAAAGCCTGCGTTCTGGGTCGTGCTGGCGGCGGTATTCGTGTCCATCGCCGTGGCCGTGTGCTTCCTGACCGACCCGAAGACGGACGCAGAGCAGCCGGAGGAAGAGCCGCCCGCTTCTTCTACCGCAGACAGCCCCGCAGAGGCAGACAGCACGCCCCCGACAAGCGCGTTCTTTACCAGCATACAGGACTACGCCGAATATTATATCGCACAGGTCATTTTGCCGGAGCCAATCGAATATAAGGTGCTGACCGACGGCGGATTTGAGACTGTAACAGATACGGTGCAGGACGCGCAGATGGTGAACCTCGAGCAGCTTGCATCCCTGTCCGGCCTCGACCCGGAGGGAGACTTGCAGCTGTGGAGCTACAAAATTGCGATCGCGCCGGAAAATGCCGACGGGCGCACCTTCATGCTGGGCACTGATACCGGCCTGTCGTATATCGACGGGCAGGAATATCTGGTGGACAACACCCGCTATCTCGTGACCGTCACCTATCGCAGCGAAACGCAGGACTACCGCCTGCTCGGCTGGACAAAGGACACGGACGGCACGGCGCTGGCCGTGTATGAACAGTCCGGGCGCTTGACGGACTATCTGCGCGACATTTACGCCGCGACCCATGGTGCAAATAATATACAGGGCTATTTCTATCCGAGCTTCTATAACGGCATGGACGGCTACGGCAGGGCCGTTCATATTGACGCGTACTTCTCCACCTTCCCGGACGAGGCCGGAGGCTGGGGCGCGTATCTGCCCACGACCGGCTGGGAATACGACGAGCAGGACGACCTCTGGCGCAGCACTTACAGCACCGGCTCGACGTTCGCCGTCCGCTATGTTGAAAAGACGATCACCGAATGCTCCGCCGGTTATACCGCGCGCGGCTGCATCAGCGAGGTAACGCAGCGCGGCGAGACGATCTGCGTCGAGGCGGGCGAGCAGAACGAGATGGTCTATCTCTGCGGCGTAAAAGATGGCTGTTACGAGGTCACGATCCACTGGCCGCGCGGGGCGGATGAAACCGATGCTTCCGGCTATAACCCGTATCTGCAGGCACGCTATGAAGGGCAGCTGCTAAAGCAGATGGCCGCGAGCTTTACCGCCTGCGCAGGCGCTTCCGTGACGCTGGGAAGCGCGGACGGATACACGTTCCGGCTCGAAACGGAAACAGCCTCCTGCCCGGAGGGCAGGACTGACTGCACGCTTGCGCACACGAAAACGCAGCTTGTCTGTGAGGAAAATGGGCAGGTGCACCCGCTCGGTGCGCCGCTGCTGGACGGTGCGTGGTGGCTGATCGACATCAACGCGCCGAAGGCCCGCTTCGGCTATCTGGAACAGGATCTGCACACAGGCCGCTTTTCAAGCGGCAGCGACCGGTTCGATCTGACACGCTGGCGCTCTGACGACCGCGTGGAGATGTATACGGACGCATCGCTGTCGGGCGACCCCATCGCGCTTCCCGATGCGGCAGAGACAGACCGTTCTCTGCCGGTGCAGCGCTGTGAGCTTGTGCTTCCGAACGGGGTCTTCCCCGGCATGGATTACGCAGCCGTTCTGCAAAGGGCGGCAGCCTATCAGGGCAGTCCCGTCCGGAAGGGCAAAATGCGCGGGGACAACTTTACGGTCGACGGCGTGAGCTATCAATTTACACAGCACAGCGACGGCACCGTCCGGCTGGATGCATGGTCCTGCGAGGACGAGCTGCTCTACGGCGGGCCGGGAATCGGCTCCTCGCCGGACTTCCTGCGCGGCATTCAGCTCGGCGACAATCTGGACCATGTTCTAGCCGCGCTTCCCGCTGCCGATTGGACGCCGGAGCAGGAGCGGAAACAGTTCCTCTACGGCAGTTCCGGCGACGCGCTCTGCGCGTGGATCTGGTGGGATCATAACGGCTTTTATACGATCGACATCGGCTGCGGGGAGCTTTCCTGCATCATTCGCACCGGCACGGACGGCCTTGTCCGCAGCATCAGCGTCAGCGGCTGAAACGATTGCGCTTGCATTCCGCGCCGCCTGCGGTATAATAAAAGAAAAACTGCAGGAGGAACACCCCTATGATCGCTCTCGCTTGTGACCACGGCGCGCTTGATCTCAAGCACGCCATTATGAAGCATCTCGAACAGCGCGGCCTTGCCTATAAGGACTTCGGCTGCTACACGAAAGAAAGCTGTGACTATCCCGACTTTGCGGGCCCGGCGGCGCAGGCCGTCGCCAGCGGCGAATGCGACCGCGGCATTGTCTGCTGCACGACCGGCATCGGCGTGTCCATCACGGCCAACAAGGTCAAGGGCATCCGCTGCGCGCTGCTCGACAACCCCATGTCCGCAAGGCTCACCCGCGAACACAACGACACGAACATGATGGCCCTTGGCGCAGCCGTGACGGGCGAAATGCTGGCCCTTGAGATCGTCGACGTGTGGCTGGACACGGCGTTCTCCGGCGTCGAACGTCACCAGCGGCGCATCGACAAGATGATGGCCTACGAGCATGACTGAGCTTACCCGCCTGCGCGCGCAGATCGAGGCGTTTGCGCCTTATAACGAGCAGGAGGAGGCCGACCGGCGGCAGATGCTGGCCGACATGGACTGCTTCTCCGATCTCCTTACGCGCGAAAACGCTACGGCGCACTTTACCGCCTCCTGCTGGATCGTAAACCCGGACAGGACGAAGGTGCTTATGGCCTATCACAATCTCTATCAGTCCTGGGCCTGGCTCGGCGGACACGCCGACGGGGAAGCCGACCTTCTTTCCGTCGCGCTGCGCGAGGCAAATGAGGAATCCGGCGTGCTGGCCGCGCCCGTCTCCCCGGATATCTTCTCACTCGAAATCCTGCACGTCGCGCCGCACGTCAAGCGTGGAAAATTCGTCTGCGCCCACCTGCATCTGAACGCGACGTATCTGCTGGAGGCCGACGACAAATCCCCCATCCGCTGCAAGCCGGATGAAAACAGCGCCGTCCGCTGGCTTTCCATGCAGGACGTTCTTCCGTCCGTCTCCGAGCCTGCCATGCGCCCGGTCTATCAGAAGCTCATGGAAAAAGCCGCCCGGCAAACCTGAGCGGCAGGAATCTGCGAAACAGCCTCCCGTTGTCATGCCATGCATGAGAATGGGAGGCTGTATTTTGAAGGAAATGCCGGAGAGAATGCGCCTGTAAACATGAAAAACGCTCCTGCGGCAATCAAGACTGGGGTTCCCGCCGCGGCAGGATTACCGGGACCGCAGGAGCGCAAACACAGCCTTGGACGGTGGACGCTCGGGCGAAACGCCCAAATCGGCCGGTGTCTCATCAGCTGTATTTATCACCAGTGTTTCCGACGATACCGATGTGCCCGCCCGAAGCGGATCAACAGGCCGAAGCCCCCCGGCAACCACGTCCAAGACGCCCCGTATAACACTGGCTGTGATCTCACTGTACCACAGTCTTTGGGCACTGTCAATCAAATCCAGAAAGAAACCAGCGCAGCAGCCCGTGCCGGGCCGCTGCGCTTATGCTTACAGACTTCCCGGATGGCGCGGGATGTACGTGCCGATGGGGCCGGTCTTCATTTCGCCGTGGTCGACGGCGAGCGTGCCGCGCAGATAGACCTGTGCGATGGAACCCCTGGTCTTGAAGCCCTCATAGGGCGTGTAGCCTGCAGCGGAAAGCTGCGTCTGCGCGGTGATGACCGTGTCAGCCTCAGGATCGTAGACGACGATATCCGCGTCGCTGCCGGGCGCGATCACGCCCTTGCGCGGATATGCGCCATAGAGCCGGGCGGGGTTTTCAGACAGCAGGGCGCACATCTGCTCCTTTGTGATGCGGCCTTCGGCCACGCCTGCGGTATAGAGCAGCTCGCCGCGCGTCTCCACGCCGGGAAGACCGCCGGGGATCTTCGTAAAGTCGCCGCGTCCGGCGTCCTTCTGTTTCAGCGTAAAGCTGCAATGGTCGGTCGAGACGGTCTGGATGCTGCCGTTGGCAAGGGCCTTCCACAGAACCGCCTGATCCTCCTTCTTGCGCATGGGCGGCGCGCAGATATAGCGCGCGGAGGCGGAATAGTCCTCCTGATAATAAACGCTGTCGTCCAGCAGCAGGTAGTGCGGGCAGGTTTCGACATAGACCTTCTGGCCGCGCTCACGCGCGTGCATAACTTCGAGCAGCGCCTCCTTCGTGCTCAGATGCACGATCACGATGGGAACGTCCGCGACCTCCGCAATGCGCAGCAGATGGGCCACGGCCTCCGCCTCAAGCGGATTCGGGCGGCACTCGGGATGGGACGACGGGGCCGTCTTCCCTTCCGCCTTGTGCTGCGCGATCAGCGCGTCGATCACGCCCGCGTTTTCGCAGTGAACGCCCGCGATGCCGCCGTATTTTTTCAGCTCCAGCAGCGCGGAAAACAGGTCCTGATCGCCGATCATCATGGCGGGATACGTCATGTACATCTTGAACGATGGGATACCGGCGGCAAACATGGCCGGAATTTCATTTTTGATGCCCTCGTTCCAGTCGTCAATGGTCATGTGGAAGCTATAGTCGCAGCTGGAGCGGCCGTCAGCTTTTTTGTGCCAGAGATCAAGCCCGTAGCCCAGCGTCTCGCCCTTATTCGGGCAGGCGAAGTCAATGACCATCGTCGTACCGCCGTGGATGGCGCTGCGCGTGCCGGTGTCAAAGTTGTCGGCGGTCGTGGTGTTGCAGACGTCGAGGTCAAAATGCGTATGCGCGTCGATAAAGCCGGGGAAGAGCAGCTTGCCGCGCACGTCGACGACCTTTGCGCCGTCCACTGCCAGTCCTTCGCCGACAGCAGCGATCTTCTCGCCGTCCACCAGCACATCCGCAACGCAGGAGCCTGCCGCAGAGACGACCGTGCCGCCCTTGAGCAACGTTTTCATAACCAAATCATCCTTTCTTGTATCGGAGTATCGTTTTCAAAAAAATCAGCGCACGCCGGTCGAGCCGAAGCCGCCCCGATCGGTGTCGGCAAGCGTATCGCATTCTTCAAAATCGATCGGCGGCTGCACCTCATAGATGCGGAACTGGCAGATGCGGTCGCCCTTTTCGATCACGGTGTCGCGCGTGGCGTAGACCGGCAGCTTCCATTCATCGTTCGTGCCGCAGTAGCTGTTGTCGATCACGCCGACGGAGTTGGCCTGCAGAATGCCCCAGCGCTTGAACGTGGACGAGCGCGGGGCCGTGCGCGCCTCATACCCCTCCGGCAGCTGCATCGACACGCCCAGCGGGACAAGCGCAAACTCCCCCGCGTGAAGCTCCATGGTCTGTGCGCAGTACAGATCGATCCAATCGCCCTTGCTGGTTTTTTGCAGACGGGGCAGATCGTCGGAAAAATAGTGGATCTTGATCACAGGCATAGACTTCCTCCTACTGCCGCTCGTCCCAGAGGACAACGGCTCCGGTTTTCAGGCTTGCGGGCACGTCGATCAGCCGCTGATTGGACGAGCCGCGGAAGCGCAGGTTCAGATTTTTGAGACTTGCAACAAACGGCCCATCCACCAGCACGTCGAGATAAGACAGAAGTTCCTGCGTAACTTCCCACGGGCCGAGTTTTTTTGCCAGAATGTCGCGGTCGAAGAGATAGCCCGTGAACGACCAGATGGATTTTTCGGGATAGGCCGCCCGGATCCTGCGAGAAAGCTCCAGCAGCCCCGGCTGGTTCTCCGGCTCAAACGGTTCGCCGCCGAGATACGTGATGCCCCGGATATAGCCGGGAGCCAGCAGGGCGAGAAGCTTGTCCATCACAGCCTCATCAAACGGCTCGCCGCAGGCAAAGTCCCACGTTTCGGGATTGAAGCAATCCTTGCAGTGGTGGCGGCAGCCGGAGACGAACAGACTGACCCGCACGCCGGGTCCGTTGGCAATATCGCAGTTTTTGATCGCCGCGTAGTTCATTGCAGCACCCTCCCCTTTTCTTTTTTCTATCGTATCATGCCGCCGGGAGGTTTGCAAGCGGGACGCCGTGTTTTTCGGCAGTTTTGCATCTTGCTTCCACCGGCTGGATGTTGTAGAATAGAAAAGCATTTTGTGTAAACGAAGGAGGCGGGCGGATATGAAGTACATCGCGATCTGCGGCACTGTCGGCGCGGGAAAGACGACGCTTTTGCAGCGGCTCACAGCATATTTCGGCCCGCGCGCCGCGTTTCATGAGGAGCGTCCGCAGGACAACCCCTATATCAATGAATACTATTCCGATTCCAAACGCTGGTCGTTTCACTCGCAGGTGAGCTTCCTCTCGCTGTATTTTGACGACGAGAAGTGGCGGCCGGAGGTCGGCGACACCGAGTTTTTCTTCTTTGACCGCGCGTTTCTGGAAAATCTGGTCATCGCGAAATACCGCCTGAACCAGCAGGATCTGACGCAGGACGAATTCGGCATTCTCTGCAAGCTGGCGCACGGCATCGCGTCGCTGATGCCGCCGGTCGACAAGTATCTCTATCTCGACTGCTCCGTCAGCACGATCATCGAGCATATGCGCCAGCGCGGGCGGGAATACGAGGACGATCTCGACCTCATGTATGTGTACGAGCTCAAGGAGCTTTACGACGAATGGGCCAAAACCCTCCCGCCGGAGCGGACGCTGCGCATCAACATGGACGGCGGGGAATACGATCTGAATGAGATCGTGCGGTTTTTGGAGGCGTGAGTATGCAGAAGCAGGATCGGCCTGTTGCGTTTTTTGACTCCGGCCTCGGCGGGATCAGCGTCCTGCGCGAGACGGTGCGGCTGCTGCCGCAGGAAAACTATCTGTACTACGGCGACTCGCTCCACGCGCCCTACGGCGTCAAGAGCGAAGCGCAGATCCAGGCGCTGAGCCTTGCGGCGGCGGAGCATCTGGTAAGCGCCGGAGCCAAGGCCATCGTCGTGGCCTGCAACACGGCGACATCCGCCGCCATCGGCCTGCTGCGGCAAGTCTACCCGGACATTCCCGTGATCGGAACGGAGCCTGCGCTCAAGCCCGCCGTAGAAAAATACCCCGGCGGCAGGATTCTGGTCATGGCCACGCCCATGACCATCAAGCAGGAGAAATTTCAGGCGCTCAAGCACCAGTTTGACGACCGCGCGCAGATTATCGGCCTGCCGTGCGAGGGGCTGATGGAGTTTGTCGAGCGCGGAGAGCTGCGCGGGAGCGCCGTGGAGGCGTATCTGACCGAAAAGCTCGCGCCGTATCTGCGCGAGCCGGTCGACGGGATCGTGCTGGGCTGCACGCACTATCCGTTCCTGACGGGCGCGATCCGCAGGATCGTCGGGCCGGGGCCGGAGATCATGGACGGCAGCCACGGCGTCGCGATGCAGCTCGAACGGAAGCTTGCGCAAAGCGGTATGCTGCGCCAATGCGGCGAACCGGGAACGGCGGTTTTTGAAAATTCCCTCGACGAGCCGGAGATCTTAGCCCTCAGCCGGGCACTGTTCCGGTACCGGGATGAATAAAAGCACACGCGGCGTCTGAATGTTCGGACGCCGCGGTTTTTATGTCGGTGCAACTATGAGGTTCAAGCATTCCCGGCGAACCCAGCGGAGCAGTTCGACTGGAAAGAGGAGGAAACGTGCTCAGAGGATAAGAGGCTCCGCGCATAGCGGGGACTCGTTCCGTCGAGGCCGGTTCCGACGAGCCTCCGGCGGCCATATCTTTTCTCTCGCAAGAGAAAAGATATGGGAGAAAAGAGTGCTTGGACGCGGGGTGCATCCTGCGGATGCAATTCAGGTAAGCCCTGGTTTTCGGGTGTTACGAACACACAAACTCACCCTACGGACGCTAAGGTACGCGCCGCCTGTTACGGTACACCAAAAATGATAGAAGTTACGATTTAATATCTGCGGTAAAAACGCCGTGCATTCAAAATTTGCAAAGCGGTACGGATTCGCATTGGTCTTGCTGACTGCCGTATCCCAACGCTGTTCCTGTTAT
>ERZ772867.3352-NODE-3352-length-13547-cov-7.122591_pt1 | contig 13547 bp, 14 predicted proteins | sample MGYA00511341_ERZ772867 | MGnify/ENA primary metagenome ERZ772867 (study PRJEB29015, sample SAMEA2737707) | human gut metagenome | biome: human gut; feature: human-associated habitat; material: faeces | place: China | collected 2012 ... | reverse complement strand
CTCATATCCTTAACAATAATCGTTGCGACATTTCCTGCTTCTACTTCCTTAATCAACTCCTGAAAACTCGGACGATTGAAATTTACACCCGAAAAACCATCGTCAGTAAAATGACGGATATTCGTAAAACCATTTCTTCGGGCGTAATCTTCCAAGTATTGCTTTTGATTGGTGATTGAATTTGACTCACCATTAAGATCATCATCTCTCGACAAACGCTCATAGAGTGCTGTAATCTTTGAACTCCTTGACATTCTCTTATCCTCCTTTCCTTATGTAATCCGATTTAGCATTACAGGGATTACTCCCTCTGCTAATAGGAGAAAATAGGGGTACAAAGCGGAACTGTTTTTCAAGAAAATCAAAAGATTTTTTTGAAGTTCCAAAACCGATTTTGATAGCCTATTTTCAATTTAGGAACGCATTATTTATCGTCCTACTAAATTATATCCTTCTGGTGCAAGTTCTATGGCGGTCTGTGTTTCTCCAAAAGAGGATGCCCAACTGTCAAAATGTCCCAAACCTAACTTCTGAAGCGTACCATACTGAAGATAACGCATATTGGTGTAAAGCTCCGTCATACTGTTTGAAATCGGTGTACCTGTTGCAAAGGTCACGCCCTTACCGCCCGTCAACTCATCTAAATACTGACACTTTGCAAACATATCCGAGGACTTCTGTGCCTCCGACTGTGCAATTCCCGCCACATTACGCATCTTGGTATAGAGGAACAGATTCTTGTAATTATGACTCTCATCCACGAAAAGCCTGTCCACACCAATCTGTTCAAAGGTTACTACATTATCTTTCCTTGATGCATCATTCAGCTTTTCAAGCCTTGTAAGAAGTGATTACCTCTTTTAATTTCTCGTAGTAGAATTTCTCATGTGCTTCGCTAATAAAAATAATTTTCTCTGCGCCTAACGCTGTATTGTTCATGTTCTGAACCTCCTTTTTTGAAAATAAAAAGGACTCTACTAATTGTTTTTCACAACTAATAAAGTCCTAAGTTTCATATTCATTTCTAAATTCGTGCTAGGGATTTCTTACTAATTTTTTGTTTTAGTAAATTCTTAGTAAAATGTTCCCATAGAGTCCAAAACATACGATAAATTCAAGGTTTTCAGAGTTTTCGAAAAATAGTGCCGTGGCAGATAAATAGCACTTTTATCATTGTTGCATAACCTCGTATTTCTTAGTTTTTCTTGGTATTTCGGGCTTTGTATGCCTTTGTAGATTTTTGCTTTCTGGCATAACCCGGTTTATTTTCGCATAATATCGTCCGCAAAAGGTGTAAAAGTGTGTTACAAATCAACTGTATAACATCACATTTTTTATCCAAATACTCGCTTCAATAATTCCACAATAGCACTGAAATTTACTTCATTGCTTTCAAACAGAATATCACAGGCTACGCACCTATTAAAACATACTGTTCTTCATAATCTGCAAAATACTTCTGAAATGTATCTAATCCTTCCCACGATATGCTAACGGAAACTTTTTATATACCTCTTTATTCTCCATCATTATTACATTTTGCCGTAATATTTTTTTCAAAAATTCTTTCACATTAATCACCTTTTTATAAACGTGACTCTTTTTATGTCACATTTATCATTTATCATATGTTATTTGATTTTTCAAGCATCACATAATTACACAATCTAAGAAAAAAGGCGTAAGATTCATCTCACGCCTTCCCGGCTCCTTAACAATTTTACTATTCCTATAACCGATTCGATTAATACTACGGTCACAAATGGTATTCCCGCAAGTGTCATGGCGAACATCATATATTCTATCCCATTCAGCAGATGTTCCCATCCTCCTGTAGCCTGTGACACTATCCACATTTGATTGGTAACCAAAGCACCTATCAGAAATCCCAGTATCAGTCCACAGATCAGCCACGTCCCGCAGATTATGACGACATCTTTCAGCCGCACCATCTGATTGTCATATATCCATCTCCTGAATATAATATACAGAACCACACACATCAGGGGGACCGCAAATACAACGATCAGATTGAAACTATCGTTATATGTTTCTTCCATATAATCTGACATCGTCATAATACCCCAACATATGAGCTGTGCTATCAGACACAGTAATATTTTCTTCTTCATAATCCCTCTTTTCTTATACATTATCGTATACACTCCTGTTCCAAACTCCAGAAGAAGCTTTATGACATCCGAACCAGTGTCTGCTCAATGTCTCGTTCAAGCATATCTTCCCGGAAAGGAATAAAATCAAAGACATATCATAATAAAGAACTAGCATATCCGCATTCAAAGGAACTGTCGCTCGATATTGTGCCGCAGTATTTTCACTTTTAATATGCAATTCTAAAATAATCCAGGTATGCTTTATATCTATCTTGTGCTGTCAGGCAAGTATCAGTCAGATCCCCTTTTTCATTGTCCCATTCTTTCAATCCTCGATAATAAAACATTTTCAAATTATCCTCGATAATAAATGGAACAATATTGTATTTCAGGCATTCCTTGAACATAATCAAACGTCCCACACGACCATTTCCATCCTGAAATGGATGGATACGTTCAAACTTCACATGAAAATCCAGAATATCGTCAAAGGTCTTTTCTTCCTTGTTATTGTACTCTGACAGCAATTTCTTCATCCTGTCTGCAACTTCTTCCGGAAGTGCGGTTTCCATACCGCCGACTTCATTTGGCATTTTCTTGTAATCACCGACAGCAAACCAATCCTTTCTGGAATCACTGGTTCCATTTTTCAGAATCAGATGCAGCTCCTTGATAAACTTTTCCGTCAATGCGAATTTTGCATGATCAATAATCATATCAATACACCGGAAATGGTTTGCTGTTTCAATCACATCATCTACATTAAGCACTTCTTTTTCTATACCAATGGTATTCGTCTCGAAGATATATCGGGTCTGATCGTGGGTCAGCCGACTGCCTTCCATATGGTTTGAATTATATGTTAAATCAATCTGTGTCTTATGATAAATGCCTCCAGCATATTTATTTGCCTTCTCATCCTGCAAAATATCCAGTAGCGTAATCGGTTCTTCTTTTTTCTTATTGATACGCTCTGGTTTCTCTGCGTTTTCCGGAATATTCCATGTCTTTCCGGTAAGAAATGCTCCCGACACACGACCATGGGCACAATAATTTCTTACACTACGTTCAGATACATCCCATTTTTTTGCCATTTCAGCAACTGAAAGATATTGCATCTGCCGCCCTCCTCCTTTCACACGATAAAAAGCATATTCTGTGAGCCTTTTATTATCATGATTTCAAAAATCACGTTTACTATAGTTAGTATACCACATTATCGGCAATAAATCCATATTTTATGCTCATTCTTCTGTCGTTTTTGCCGATGCAGAAAACTTTAAAAAAATACCAACCATCGAATTTGACGGTTGGTACTTATATTTTAGTTTTCGTCATCATAAATAGCAGCAATTAACCCTAAAAGCTCTGAATCCCATTTCTGGTATTTAATTGCAGAATAATTGAAGTTTCGCATTCCCTTACTTCTCCTTCCTTTCCCTTAAATAATAGTGTTAATTAAGGGAATAGTCAATAAATTAAGCGAATAATCTTATAATATTCTATCCCAATTAAGGAAATATTATTTTTACCTATCTAATCCTTATTTCTCTCCCTCTCTCTCTGAATCCAGGTCATGATCACATCCACAAGATACTCCTGCTGTATCTGGCTCAATTCCCTGCCCGGCTGTATCTTATGCCATTTTCGGATACACTCCCTGCAGCAGGTTGCAGTTGCATGCTGTGCGATAAATACCGGATGCCCTTTCATCGGCGTCTGTTTTCCATCGTTTGGAATAACCGCCGGAGCTTCCCGCTTTGCAATAAAGTCCTGCGCATGCTGTCTTATAGTATCCAGTCCTTTTTCATTTATGTAATCAATATCTTTCTGCTTTAAATGAAAGCTGCTTCGGAACTTGGAATTACCAAGTCTCTCAAATAGCTGCTTATACCATTCCTCTTTTGTCATTAAAATTCTCCAAACTTCTTATGGCATCCTAACAATTCCTGTTAGAATGCCATCTATAAACATAAATACTATATTATTTTCCCCCATGCTCCTTCACGACCAGTCTGCCTCTTCCGCTTTCCTTCGCCTCGTATAATGCATTATCTGCTTCCTCATATAACCGGTTAAAGGTTGCTTCTGACTTAGCGATGACTGCGCCCATAGAGATGCCGGTACCTCCCTCTGCAGATTTTACTGTCAGATTTACTTTGTCAAATATCTGCTGGGCATGTTCTTTGATCGCCTTCTCCGGCACACTCTTATTGAAGAACATCATTACCGCAAATTCGTCCCCACCCATACGACTGGCAAAATCTTCATTTCGTAAAGACGCAAGCAATGTCTGGGCGACTAAAATCAGATATTTATCACCATTATGATGACCATAGGTATCATTATATTGCTTAAATTTATCAACATCTATCATGATCATCATTGCATTAAAATCACCTGATAACAGCTTCATCTCCATATCATTCCGAAAAGCCGCATGGTTCAAAAGACCCGTCAGGGAATCTGTGCGATATGTATTCTCCCAATTCCGCAATCTGACTTCCGCCTTATTCTGCTCTGCATCTGTCAGGATCTTCATGGAATAAGTACTCGATACATCTGAAATAATAATCTCTGCACGATCCTGTTTAACTGCCGAATCGTAAAAGACACGTCCATAACAAAAGACATAAATATCCTTTCCATCCTTTCGATGGAGTCTGTGTTCCTGCAATACATATGTACTCTTAGCCAGATTGGCATTTGTCCGGCACAAATATTCTGTCCGATCAGCTTCAGGGATCAGATCCATCTGATTCATGGAATTTTTTTCTACATCCTCACCGGAATAACCTGTCAGCTTCTCGAAATTATCATCCACAGACAAAATATTCCATGAACCATCTAGCAAATATCTGCTGCATTGCACTGTATGTACACAGAATGCTTCCTGAAGTGTACTGTTATCCTCCGGTTTTGCCACTTGTTTGTGTTGAGGTTTTTCCTTCTCCTGCCTGAACTTATGAACTCCCTTTACGGTATCAGAATAATTCTCTGATATCATTTGAATAAACTCGGAAACAATAAACGGATCAAATTGTGTTCCGGCGCATTTTTTTAATTCTTCAAGTGCATCGGATACAGGCATTCCATTTCTATATGGACGGTCACTTACCATCGCATCAAATGCATCAACAACAGCAATTACACGTGACAGTACCGGTATACTCTCCCTGCTCAGTCCGTCCGGATAGCCCTTTCCATCCCATCTTTCATGATGATGTCTGATTTCCTCTGCGATCTGCTTCAATTCTACATTACTGTTTGCAATATCGTAGCCCTTTTCAACATGTGAACGCATGATCTTCCATTCTTCATCGGTAAGTTTTCCCGGTTTGTTCAATATCTCCATCGGAACACCGATCTTTCCGATATCATGAAGCAGACAGAGAAGGGACAAGCGGCTTTGCTGTATATCGGATAACTCTATACGTTTACCAAGCTCTGCACCCATAATCTGTGTACGGCGAACGTGATGCTCCGTATCACTGTCACATTCCTCAAGTGCCCGTATCAGAGATGCCAGCATATCCGAATGAATGGATTTGCTGTCTACTAATTTCTTTGTACGCATAGCTTTAGTTGTATTTCGAATGCTTTCAACTATACTGTGTGTCTCATCTTCTACTACACTGACTGCGTACTGAATACTTCCGTCAAACTTCTCCTTAAGTTTTCCGGCACATACTGCCATCTCATCTTCACTGCTTCGGCTACACAATGCTATAAGATGTGCCTCGGTTCCTCTGACATAATATGCCCTTTCAGGAAAACAGGTTCTCATATTTTCCGACAACAACCGGATTTTCTGATCCCCTGCTTTTTTCCCAAGTGTGCTGTTGATAACAGACAAACTGTTAATATCACATACAGCAATTCCTACCGGGAACGTAAAATGATCATTTTTTTCCAATGCAAGCTGTTTGAAATTTTCCCATTTCTGAAATCCTGTAAGCATATCCGTCTCAAGTGCGATATCTGTAAATACAAACATCTGACCAATCTTATGGCCCTTTTTATTTTCAAGCTTCTTTACATCGCATCGCAATGTCTTTTCTTCCGTTTCTGACTTAATATAGCATTGCAGGGAAAAGCTGTCGTCGTCTGATTCCGGATCAAACGACAATCCATATACATCCAGAAAACTCTGAAGATCTTTACAGCCGGTCAACCGTTCTTCTCCCAGGAAAAAATCAGCTCTTTCATTATGCAGAATCAGGCGCTCGTCATCATCAAACAAAACGATGCCCTGCCCTATATTTTCAAATATACTTGTCTTCAATTTATTCAACATCCCATGTGTGGAATAATCAAAGCAGCTCCAATAAATAATAAATGATACTACACTGTATCCTCCGATCGAATAGTCCAGTAAATTCACTACAGATTCGCCCGGTAAAAATAAAAAGATTGCATTTGTCCCTACAATAATAAGAATTCCTATGATAACACTTAAATACTGCCAACGATATTCATGTGGAATCTTGCAAATCTTCCGAATCAATAAACCTACCACCAATAACACCATTACATAAGAAAATATCAGATGGAGATCATACAAGGGCTTCATGTGATAGCTATACTTTGCAATCAGCGTATCCCGTGGTTTATATTCAATTGCAATTTCCATAAATGGATTAACTGCAAACACGATCAATTCATATATACAATATAAAAAGCAGAATGCTACCATCCATTTCCCATATCCGGAAAACTTTCCTTTTGTGAAATAAACCGTGAAAATTAAAAGAGAGACAAGCATAAAATCTATACTTATAAAATATATGCTCGACATAATCGCCATGCACATATAGGAATCACTTATGATACTGATCAGATAACTAATATCTACAATAGCCGCACCCATACAGGCAAACCCCAGAAATCTACCTGTTGTTTTATTCTTTTCAAAGGATTTTACCGCTAATAGTATATCTGTAGCAGCAATAATAATTGATATGACTATATATGCATTGATCATAACTGTCTCATTCATAGAAAGCCTCCCATATTCAGGCAAAATCTGAGTTTATTTTACTATTTTTGAGGCAGTATGGCAACACCTATGCGTATCACAAGCGCCGGCAGTTTAGTTGAAATGTAAAAATTCTTGTCGGCTATCACTTTTCGCCACCTGTCGCAAATGGCAAAAATTTTTCCAGTTTCCCATTTGTTTCTTTTAAGATTATCAGATCCTTATACTGCACCTCATTTGCACTATCTTCTATATTTAATGTATAAGAAATATAAGTCTTATCTGCTATCTGATAGGTAGATGCATACTCTGAAAGAGAGTGGTCTGCCGATACATCCGGCATCGTATCTGATGCCTTCTGCATTTCATCATATGTTGCTACTTCTTTAAATTCATCCTTATTTACATCATAAAGATATCTTTTACTGTTATCTGACATATAAAATTCGACAAATTTTCCATTTTCTACAGCTTTCACACAAACATATGGATATCCCTGAATCTGTGTCATATCAAGCGGACGAAAATCACAATATCCAACCAAGTTATTTTTTGAAAAATCATATACCCATATTCCTATGTAGTCATACATAATTATTTTCTTGTCATTACAATATAGGATCTGTGGCATCGTTGCCCCGAGCTGCATATATTCTTTTCCCACTTCAGATGCGATCACCTTATACGCATTTTCTTTTCGATTGCTTATCAATATAAAACATCCGGCAAAAATAAATATAACTATTACTGCCGCAACCGATAACCACTTAATCCAGCCATGTTTTTTCTTTCTATCTACTTCAGTTATATATCGGCCATCCAAATCCTGCAACAGCTCAAACATATCTTCTCTGTTCATAATTCGAACCCCCTTTCTGACAAATATATGCGTAATTCTGCCCGCATTCGATTTAATATCACCGATACATAATTCTCCGTCATATTATACCTGTCAGCAATATTTCTAATGCTATCCGCATACCAGTATCTGCATACAAATAATTGCCTCTTTCTTTGGGATACATTTGCCAGATACTCATTTATAGTTCTAATTAATTCTTTCCGTTCTACTTCATCCACAGGAGTATTTCTCTCTGAAATGATATCTTCTAATTCATCTAAGATCAATTTCGTTTGTCCTCCACCCCTTTTGGTCGCCGTGTTTTTCTTATATCTGTCAAATGAAAGATTTCTTACAATTTTCCCTAGATAAGTTGACAACCTAACCGGTTTTTGCGGTGGTATTGAATTCCATACCCGTAAATAAGTATCATTTACACATTCCTGTGCATCCTCATAATTTCCCAGAATATTATTTGATATTGCATAACAGTACGCCTCATATTTTTCCTTTGTTTTCAAAATCGCATTTTCATCTCTATCCAGATACATCTGAACAATCACCTTGTCATCCATTCAAATACCTCCTTCTATCTATATACACGACTTTTCAACAAAAATCTTACAATATTCTTTATCTCTCCCCCACCGAATTTTCCAGCACTCCATAAATGCAATCAAAGCAGCCGGTTCCGCTTCGTATTGCGATTAAACCGGCTGCTCCATCCATTCATCGATTACAACAAGGTCCCGGCAACAACATCAAAGTCTTACCGATCTCAAGCCCTTTTTCGTCAAATCTCATAACTGCCTTCTGTCTTTTTATTTAAAAAAAGAGAGATGTCTCGCTTTTTTCAAAAATACATCAACAAAAAAGATATTGTCAAGTTTTTTCCAAGCTCCTATTGTTTATAAATTATCGTTTATTCAGTACCAGAATCTTGTTTGAAAAATTCCTTACAGACGGAATCTTTCCAAGCACTTTATATATGGGAGCAAATTCTTTCATCCCCTCTACCAGACTGATATCTCTTTCGCTCCGGAAAGAAGGTGTAACACTCTGAAATGCTTTTCCACTTTTCACACCCCAGATGAATTTCGCCCGGCTTCCCTCTATGGACTTCTCTTTCATATGCTTCACAACAAATGGTGCCATTACCTCAACCAGAACCTTTGCCTGTGTAAATGTCTGATCAATGATCTCAAACATCTTCCGCACATCCTGCTCCGTTAAATACATCGTAAGACCTTCGATCACCACCAGAACCGGTTCTCCATGATACTCGATATCCACCGTATAAGATGGATCAGTTGCAGACTTTGCGATCTGGTAAACCGGACCATTCTCCTCAAGGAAACGGCTTCGGATATCCATGGTCTCCGGAAGATCGATATTGTACCAACGCTGATATTTTCCCTTCATCCGGTAGCAACGGGTATCCAGTCCGCAGGCAATATTTACAACAATGGCATCCGGGTGTTTGGTCAGATAATCATTTACCAGACGATCCAGCACGATCGTTCTCGCAATTACACCGCTGCTCATCAGCTTATCGGATTCTGCTTTTGAGAAATCATAATCTAACTGTGATACGATCTCGATCGCTTTCTTATCATAGATATGGTGATTCTCTTTTTCGGATTCTGCCGCTCTTGCAAATAAAGTCTGCAGCATCGTCTCCGGTACTCCCTGTACTCCTACCTTTGTTTTAGCCTGTTCTCCTGTTGTTCCTGTCTGCATTACTTTTCCTTCACTCATAGCTAATTCTCCTTTTCTGTGTTTGCATAACAAATGTTATTTTTTGTTATGTTGTAAAAAAAGAACCCCACAGCTATATGCTGTGAGGCTCTCTTAGATTCTGTATTAATTTGTCTGTTCCACCCATTGAGTAGATCCCGATCTTCTCAACCAAATACAAACTATCTTCCATACTATAATTTCCTTTAATAATCTCCAGACATCCATCCAAACGGATCTTTGCCAGTATCTTTACAAGCTTTTCATCCGGCTCGTAATCCATCCGGCTCTTATAAAATGTATATATGGACTGCTCCATCAGTTGTTCTACCTTGGAGCGATACATCTCATAACAGCTTCCCTGCGCCTTTTCCAGAATGATCACCGCTTCCTTCCGATGTTCCAGAATAAACTGCATCATCTGGACATCCAACTGTGTGCCAAGCTCCGGTTCTGCAAGCTCTAACTTCATATATCTGACAAGCAATTCTTCATATTGAACGACCAATGGTTCAAATATCTCCCGAAACAATGCTTCTTTATTCTTAAAATAAAAATACATTGCACCGGTCGTAACTCCTGCCCGACTGCAGATCGTTCGAAGACTTGCTTTGTTATAGCCATGCATGAAGAATTCGTCTAATGCTGTCTGTTTAATTTTCTCTATTGTGTTTTCCTGATCATTCATCATAACACATGTTATGTTAGATACTTCTAACCAAAATGTCAAGTATTATTTTCCGGTCACGCCCTTTACCTTATAATTTCTGACACCCGAAGCCTTCTTCTCTTTTATTTTTCTGTCACCCGACATATTTTCCTGCAAAATCTGTGTCCTCTATCCCACATGATCTTACATTAGCAACAGTAAAACAATATACATTTATTTTACTTACACAATCTTTCCATCTGTTGAAATTGTAACTACATTCCACGGAAGGAATTTTCCGCTGTTCTGAAGCGCATTCTTTACAGCCATCTCAATACCACCACAACACGGAACCTCCATTCTTACAACCGTAATGCTCCGGATATTATTATTCCGGATGATCTCTGTCAGCTTTGCAGAATAATCTATCATGTCAAGCTTCGGGCAGCCCACCAAAGTGATATGTCCCTTAATAAAATCCCGGTGGAAATTCGCATATGCATACGCTGTACAATCCGCCGCAACAAGCAGCTTTGCTCCATCAAACCAAGGGGCTGTCACCGGAACAAGCTTAATCTGTACCGGCCACTGGCGCAGCTCTGACTCCTGCTGTCCCATCATCGATGCTAACTGCTGTGCAAGCTCAGGTGATATTGCACCATTCTGCGCAGTCTTACTCCCAGCTTCAACAGCTCTTGTCTTTTTGTCATACTGGTCTCTGTTAAATGTTTTCATAGCCGTACCCGGACAACCACATGGCAGAGGTTCTCCTGATGGATTGCCTGCTTCATTTGCCATCTTCTCAGCTTTTGCCGCCAATACCGCCGCCTCATCATAGTCTGCTGCTTCACGCTCAACAAATGTAATAGCCCCGGTCGGGCAGGTTGGAAGACAGTCTCCCAGTCCGTCACAATAGTCATCCCGAAGCAGCTTTGCCTTACCATTCACCATCCCGATCGCGCCCTCATGGCATGCCGATGCACATGCCCCACAGCCGTTACACTTTTCTTCATTAATTTCTATAATCCTGCGAATCATCATTTTTCCTCCTGAATACCCGATACCTGATCATTCTATGATATTTGCTGTTATATTTGTCGCTTCATTGATGGACAATATACATCATAGCTTTCTTTCATCACTTAACTGTCAATCAGGTTCTTGATTTTATGTGCTTATTCTAATATACTTATTTCAAAATGTATGTTGGATTTCCAACAAAATAACATTTAAGGAAATGGAAATTTTATGAACAAATCTGATCTTACATCCTATATTGATACCCTGTCAGCCTGTCGCCTGTTTACCGGCATCGATGAACAGAATCTGCCGGCCATGCTTACATGTCTGGATGGAAACCATATTCATGTAAAAAAAGGGAATCCCATATTCGTAGAGGGCGATCCAGCTCGCTTTATCGGAATCATCCTTACCGGAACAGCGCAGGTGATCCGAGAAGATTATTATGGAAACCGAAGCGTTATGACAAATTTACAACCCAGTGATCTGTTTGCAGAAGCCTTCTCCTGCGCAGGTCTTTCTACTGTACCAGTCAGCGTCTTTGCCATGACTGACAGTGATATTCTGCTTCTGGACTGCCATCATCTTCTGACCTCATGTTCGAATTCCTGTGATTTTCACAATACCCTGATCCGGAATCTGCTGCATGAAATTGCCCGGAAAAACCTTGCGTTAAATCAAAAAATACGCTATATGTCAGAGAAAACAACCCGTGATAAATTAATGGCATACCTCTCCGATCAGGCAAAACAGAATCATTCGGATACCTTCACGATTCCTTTCAATCGTCAGGCACTCGCAGACTATCTCGGTGTAGAACGCTCCGCCATGTCCGCTGAAATCAGCAAACTAAAAAAAGGCGGAATCATCGACACCCAAAAGTCGACCTTCCACCTACTCTAAAAACATGCTTGCAAAGAGCATTCTTATTATATAAGTTCGTGACATAAAACATTACACGGATGGTATATATATCTTTATTGCGCAGAACACTTTCGTTCTATCCTCATGTAACGGTACTAAGCTCCCGCTTAATAGCGGATCGCTAAGGACCGACATTCGGACAGGTCTGCTTATAAAATATATATACCGTCCGTGTGATGTTTTTGTTCATTCCCTATTTTTCAAGAATGCTCTTTGCCAGCTTCTGCTGCTCCTCTGTTGGAGGATCGATTCCCTCTAATTTATAAGGAATTCCAAGTCTCTCCCACTCCTGAATACCCAGCTTATGATATGGAAGTACCTCTACCTTATCCACTGTTTTAAGAGTATCTATAAATTCTTTTGTCTTCTTCAGATCATCCTCATCTGTCGTAATTCCCGGAACAAGTACATGTCTGATCCACATATGCTTGCCATGATCGGACAGATACTGTGCAAGCTCCAGAATATTCTGATTTGAGAACCCTGTTAATTCACGGTGCTTATCATCATGGATCTGCTTGATATCAAGCAGAAAAAGATCTGTAAGGCTCATCAGTTCATTGAACTTTGAGAAGAACGGTTCTTCTCTGGTAAATGGATTTCCGGCCGTATCGATCGTAGTATGGATACCCTGCGCCTTCGCCAGCTTAAAAAATTCGATCAGGAAATCCATCTGAAGTAAAGCTTCACCACCGCTTACAGTGATACCACCCTGACCTTTCCAGTATGGCTTATAACGAAGTGCCTGCTTTAACAGATCTTCCGGAGTTCTGGCCTCGATCTTAACGCCTTTATCTTTGAGCAGTTTTGTATTCTCTTCAATTTTTTTCTCAAGTGCTTCTCTTTCATCATCGCTGACATCGTCAGCATACAGTCTGCTGTAATCTGTTACAAGATTCCATGTCTCCGGGTTATGACAATATTTACATCTCATCTTGCATCCCTGTAAAAATACAACAAATCGAATTCCCGGACCATCGACTGCTCCAAAGCTTTCTGTTGAATGAATATATCCTAAAATCTGTTTCTTTTCCGGCATGTTCCACCTCTAAGTTCTTTCTATTATTTTACACAAATACACATTAAACAACCGCGACTATGCATCTGCTTCCACCACGCACAGCTTCATAGCCTCTTTCTATTTTCTCTCTGATACACAATTTTTATACATGATATAATGAACGCAAAATTATTTGCTTGCAAGAATGCTGATTTTGCGAAATGAATGTGCGAAGCACATGATATAATGAACGCAAAATTATTTGCTCGCAAGGATGCTGATTT
>ERZ772867.3349-NODE-3349-length-13553-cov-10.749074_pt1 | contig 13553 bp, 10 predicted proteins | sample MGYA00511341_ERZ772867 | MGnify/ENA primary metagenome ERZ772867 (study PRJEB29015, sample SAMEA2737707) | human gut metagenome | biome: human gut; feature: human-associated habitat; material: faeces | place: China | collected 2012 ... | reverse complement strand
GATTGTAAACAAAACGGCAACAGCCAAATGTTTTTGCAATCTGAATTCTTTGTTCACTATTAGGATATATCCTGTATTTATATGCTTTTAACACCCACTGTCGCCACCTTCCTACCCTTGATTTTCTATATATTTTCTCAACATCTATTTGTGTCTGTTTTTTGATTTCCACGTTCCCATAACGCAAGTATAGCACAAACCTCCGCTTCCGGCTACCTTAACCCACCGTCTAAAGCCAGTGGGATTGCGGTATCCCTATTTCAAAGGCAGTCGTTTTTATATGTGTTATAACGCAAATCCCCATTCGTGTAAACACTATTCTTGCGCAAATCCCCATTCGTTAATCATCATATTCCTGCGAAATCCCCGTTCATATAGATTATGCCTTGTAATATTCACATTTATTCATATATAATACAGCGAAACAGCCACCCTTGGGTTTCCCCGCGGGTGGCTGTTCCATCTTTATATGAAAGTGTTTGAAAGAAAAAAGCTTAGTTATTAGCTGTAATGCCTGCTGTCTTATAGACAAATGTTACACTTCCGGCTTTGTCATCTGACTTGTCTAAGAATGAATTGTATTCCTGACCTGCCTTAACTACTGCCTTGATTGTGTCAACAGCTGTCTGTGCGTCTGAGTCTACAAGCTTTGTGATAGGCTCAATTGCTTCACTGTTAAACTGTGCCATTCCATCCTTTAATGTGATTGCACCTTCATTTAACTGTGTAACTCCGTCTGCAAGTGTTCCTGAGCTATCCTTTAATGTAGCTGTTCCATCTGCAAGCTGTGAAGCACCACTCTTTAATGTAGCATTATTAGCTGTAAGCTGTGAAAGTCCGCTCTGAAGAACTGCTGTTCCTTCCTGCTGGAGTTTTCCGGCATTAAGATTTAATGCATATAAGCTTGAGCAGAGAGTTCCTTCCTTGTAAGTTGAGAATGAACCAACTGAAGTGCTAAGTGTGTTAAGACCTGTGCTTAATGTACCAAGACCTGCTTTAAGCTGCTTAGAACCTGCACTTAACTGTCCTGCACCTGTGCTTAGCTGGTCAATTCCTGCTTTAAGGGCATTTGCACCAGTATTAACCTGACCTGCTCCTTCATTCAATTTAGTAATTCCATTAAAGAAACTGTTCTCTCCGCCAGCTGTAAGGGATATCATCGTATCATTAAGTAGACCGTATGCCTTATAAGCCTGTGAAAGTCCACTGGAAATAGCTACAAGATTTGCGTCTGCATCACTATTTGCCTTTGCTTTTAATTGTTCTAATGTATATTTGTGTTCAGTATCTGCTGCTGCATATTTAGCAGTTAATGCACTTACCATTGCTGTTCTTATACCAATTTTACCTGTTGCAATATCTGTATCATTATAATTCTGCATTATAAATGCTGCTGCTTTTGTGCACTGATTTTCATTTGTAATATCAGCTGTAGCTGATAATCCATAACCAGCCTCATTGGCAAGTGCTGTAGCAGCTGCTATTTTCTGTTCATCAGTCATTGTTGAAGGATTATATCCAAGTTTTCCACCAATAACAGCAACTGCCAACTGATAAAAGCTTTCATATGCATTATCGTACTTTTCTTTTGCTTCTGTCATTCCATCTGTTAATGTTTTACCTATTTTATTCGCACCATCTGCTAATGCTGCTGCACCTGTTGCTAATTGTTCTGTTCCACCAGTCAAATCATTAGCCCCAGTAGCAAGCGCTCCAGCCCCAGCTAAAGCACTGTCAATTCCTGCATCAAGTGTTACAGCACCTGCAGCCAGCTCACTTGCTCCATCTGCTGCAGAAGCAACACTGCTGTCAAAATTGTTATCCTTAAGAGTATTGTAAAGAGTTCCGATTCCGTCAGCATATGTCTTCATGTTGTTATTAAGTGAAACTGAACCCTCATATGCACTTGCAGCGCCATCTGCGTATGCATATATACCATCCTTAAGAGAAGAAGCACCTGTATTTAACTGGTCAACACCATCAGTAAGTGCTGGAATTGCATCACTTAACTGCTGTGTTCCATCCTGTAATGTAACTGTTCCGTCTGCAAGCTGTGTTGCTGCATCATCTAATGAAGCAACAGTTTTCTTTAAATCATCTAAAGTAATGTCATCAGCATTCATATCCGAAAGAAGATTAGATGTTGCTACAGACATTGTCATATCGAGTGAGAAATCCTTAACATCTGCTGTTAATTCAAAATACTCAGGAATATCAAGGTCAAGTGACTTATCATTAAACTTAAGATTCATAGTATCCTTAAGTCCTGGCATTGTCATACCGACTGCCACAATATTGTCTCCAACCTTAGTAAGTTTACCATTAGTAACCTCAACATTTGAGAATACATCTGTTGGAAGCATCATGCCTGTAATCATTGTAAATGGTACGGCAACTGTCTGCTTCTTACCATTAATTGTTACAGTTTTCTTCTGATTATTAGTGTAATCAAAACGTATTGTAACCTTTCCGCTCTTTCCGGCCAGGTCTTCCGGCTTAATTTCCTTGCCATCAAGCTTGTAAGTAACCTTCATTGTTACTGGCGCATTTTCACTTGACTCAGTCTTATTAAGAGTCTCATTGCCGTTAGCGTCTGTAATCTTTTCGTTGACAGTGATGTGATTCTTGTTACCGGAAGCATCATTGAATACATAAACCGTTTCCTGTCTTGTGTTAGTTGCAAGTGTGCTCTTGTTAGACACTGCAAGTTCATTAGTTATTGCCTGTGTAATCGTAGCCTCTGTACTGCCTGCTGCCATCTCTGTTACATAAGCTGTATCTGTTCCTGTTGTTGCAGCTGTCTTAGCACCGCAGCCAACAAGACTTGCCGCAGTAAGAACAACACACATTAAAACTGAACTATATCTGAATAAATTCTTCTTTACCATAATAAATCCTCCTAATTTAATTCTGACTGTTCTTCTTAGGCTTAAAACCTAAACTTGTATGAATAATCACCTTATCAAGTAATACGAAAAGTGATGGAAGAACAAATATAACAACAAACATACTGATGATTGCGCCTCGTGCCATAAGTGTACAAAGTGAAGCAATCATATCAACACTGGCTATCATACCTACACCAAATGTTGCTGCGAAGAAACCAAGTGCGCTGACAATAATAGATGGAATAGATGTTCCAAGTGCTATTGATATAGCCTCTTTCTTAGAGTTACCAGCAGCTCTTTCTCTCTTATATCTTGTAGTCATAAGAATTGCATAATCGACTGTCGCACCAAGCTGAATAGTTCCGATTACTACCGAAGATATAAATGGTATCGTTGTTCCTGTATAATATGGAATACCCATATTAACAAATATAGCAAATTCAATAGCAGCAACCAGAATAACCGGAAGAGATATTGACTTTAATACGAAGAAAATAATAAAGAATATCGCAACAATTGAAACTGCACTAACTGTCTTAAAATCCTTATCAGTAATAGTGATAAGATCCTTAGTACAAGGAGCTTCTCCAATTACCATAGATTTAGCATCATACTTCTTTGCAATTGCATCAACCTTATTAATCTGGTCATTGATTTCATCAGAAGCAATTGTGTAATTAGTTGATACCATCATAATCTGGTATTCATCACCCTTAAGCTCTGAAACAAGCGAATCAGGAAGCATTTCCGTAGGGATTTCTCCACCGAGTGCTGAGTCAATACTTAATGCAAATGAAATTCCGTCCAGATCATTTACCTCATTCATCATTGCATTAGAATCCTCTGCTGAAAGATTACTGTCTGCAAGAATCATATATATAGAATTAGTTCCGTCAAAGTTGTCGGCAAGCAGCTTGTTAGCCTGCGAACAGTTAAGCTTCTCTGGAAGTGTATCAGATAAATCATAGTAAACCTTAGTATTGTTATATCCGTAGATTGCCGGGCCAAGAAGCAGAACGAATATTATAAGGAATATCCATGAATGATTAACTATCCATCTTGCCGGCTTATCAAAATTCGGCATAATCTCTCTATGCATTGTCTTCTCAAGAGCCTTGTCAAATGTAAGAATAAGGGAAGGAAGTATTGTAACACAACCAATAACCCCCAACACAACACCCTTTGCCATAACGACACCAAGGTCAAGACCAAGTGTAAAGCTCATAAAGCAGAGTGCTATGAATCCTGCAACAGTTGTTATGGAAGAACCAACAACTGATGTTAGTGTATTCCCAATAGCAACCGCCATAGCTTCTTGATGATCATCTGGAGTTTCTTCCTTAGCTTCCTTGTAACTGTGCCATAAGAATATAGAATAATCCAGAGTTACACCAAGCTGAAGTACCGCTGCCAGTGCTTTCGTTATGTATGAAACCTCACCTAAGAAATAATTAGAACCAAGGTTATACACAATTGCCATACCTATACTTAACATAAAGAATACTGGTACAAGGAATGAATCCATAAATATAGCAAGTACGATACATACAAGAACAACCGCTACAAGTACATAAAAAGGAGTCTCCTTTTCTGCCATTGTCTTAGTATCTGTAACTACAGCAGACATACCGGCAATATAACACTGATTATCCGTAACATCTCTTACTTCCTGTATAGCCTTCATTGTATCGTCACTTGATGTTGTATCATCAAAGAATATTGCAAACAACGTAGCTCCTGAATCCTCATTTTCAAAATAAGAACGGAACTTATCAGGAAGAATTTCTGAAGGAACATCATCTCCTACTATTCCACTATAAGAGATAACTGACGCTACATGGTCAACCCCCTCAACCTTCTTTACCAACTTAGAAACATTTGACTTATTCATTCCGTCAACGACGACCATTGCATAAGCGCCCTTTCCGAAATCATCAAGCAAAATGTCCTGTCCCTGCATAGTGTCGATATCACTTGGCAGATAATACAGGATATCGTAATTAACCCTGGTATTAAAGTAACCAAGAACTGATGGAATCAACAGCAGGAAGCTAAGAACCAGAATTGGAATTCTTAACTTAACAACAACTTTTCCAAACTTTTTCATATAAATAACCACGCCTTTCTGTAAGATGCAAATGCCAACAACCCTTAGTCATATAAGTATTCATGTCTTTAACAAATATGACCGATAGTCATTTTCAATTTCAGTTGACATTATAGCACCTCAAAACACATAGTCAATAGAAAATTGACCAAAAGTCATTTTTTAATATTTATTTTATAATTGGATTGGTGTATAATGTATTTATAAATGAGTTGGCATGGTAATCAATTTCAGGCACGCTTGCGCTGCTTGTCGCTCACAGCGGACACTAAACTCGTTGCAGTTCCTGCAACTTGTTAAGTGCCGGTGGCTCCAAAGCACCTGAAATCAATTACCATACCAACTCATAATACACACTATAACCAACTAATAATTAACACTAATAAAGGTGAGTGATTGATATGGGAAAGCTTGAAGCTAACAAACAACAGAAACTTACTTCTCTGCTGAATACTGCATTTAATCTCTTTACTACCCAGGGGGTTACGAAGACTTCTATTGCGGAAATTTCTCAGAAAGCAGGTATTGCTAAGGGTACATTTTATCTGTACTTTAAGGATAAGTATGATATAAGAAACCGTCTTATATCACATGAATCAAGTAAATTATTTAAGAATGCCGTCGCTGATTTAGAAGAATTTTCTATAGAGAAGAACGAACCGTTAGGTTTCGAAGAAAAAATAATATTTATAATTAATCATATTGTAGATGAACTGAATTCTAATCAGACTCTTCTCACATTTATATCAAAAAACCTTAGCTGGGGAATCTTCAAGGAAGCTCTCACAACTAAGGTTGCATCTGATGATATTAACTTTAAAGATGTATATTATGAAATGATTAACGCTGAGGATATCTCACTTGAAGAGCCTGAAATAATGCTCTTCCTTATTGTTGAGCTTGTAAGTTCAACTTGCTACAGCGCAATTCTTTATAAAGAACCTGCTGACATAGATACAATTAAGCCTTATCTTTTCAAGACAGTACGTGCAATCATCAAAGAGCACACTATCCGGTAGCTGCTTACGCTTTCCCTTCAAGCTCCTGGTATATATCCCTTTTTGACACACCCCTGTCCTTTGCCGCAGCTTTCATGGCTTCTTTCTTATCCATGCCCTGCGACATATACATCTGCACATGTTCTGCCACACTCATGTTTTCCCACTGCTTTCTTGCCTCGGCCTTTAACTGCTCACGGCTTTTACCGGCAATCACAAGCACATATTCGCCTCTCGGCTCATTATTTTCATAATATTCACATGCAGATTCAAGCGTGAATTCCATCGAATTCTCATATCTCTTGGTAAGTTCCTTACATATAGTAATCTGTCTGTCACCGCCAAGCGTATCTTGTAGTTCCGCGAGTGTCTTAGTAAGTCTGTGCGGTGCTTCATATATAATCATAGTCCTTGTTTCACATGCTAACTCTGCAAGAACTTCTTTTCTCTCATTCTTATCCGCTGGTAAAAATGCTTCAAATGCGAATCTTCTTGTCTCGCGTCCTGACATTGTAAGCGCTGTTATGCATGCTGCCGGTCCCGGAAGTGAAGTAACCCTGATACCTGCTGCCCTGCATTGCTTTACAAGCTCCTCACCAGGATCCGATATTCCCGGAGTTCCTGCATCAGTAATTACAGCCACATCCATTCCACCTAATATTTTATCAACAAGAACCTTTGCCTTATCATACTTGTTAAATTCATGATAGCTTGTCATAGGTGTCTTTATTTCAAAATGATTAAGCAGCTTAATACTGTTTCTTGTATCCTCTGCTGCAATCAGGTCTGCTTCTGAAAGCACACGCAAAACCCTGTAAGTAATATCCTCAAGATTACCAATAGGCGTTGCACACAGATACAGCATACCCGGTCCGTCTTTCTTTACATTTTTTTCATTATCCATAATAAACCTCTATCTATTCATACATTTTTAGAAGCGCATCAGTGTAAATACCGTCCGTCTTGTATACAATAAGCGGTTCTTCAACAATAAGCTGGGAATTACCTCCCTTAACCGCTTCTATAAGCACCATATTGGCAGCCTTATTCACATAAGGATACACCAGCCTCATTCTCTTCGGCTCAAGATGATACTTTCTCATAGTGTCAAATATATCAACAAGTCTGTTCGGTCTGTGAACCATATACATTTTCCCTTTAGATTTAAGACAACGGCTTGCTTCCTTTATAACATCATCAAGACTACACAGAAGCTCATGTCTTGCAATTGCCTTGGCACTGTCCGGATTAACAATACCGTGATTTTCATTCATATATGGCGGATTGCTCGTCACAACATTAAAAGAAGCTTCCCCAAATATAGTGGAAGCTTCCTTTATATCACCCTTAACAACACTGATTCTGTTCTCAAGATGATTAAGCTCCACATTTCTTCTGGCAAGCTGCGCGCTTCCCTCCTGAATCTCAAGAGCACTGTATGTGCTACCCGGATTCTTAGACTGCATAAGCACCGGAATAATACCATTACCGGTACCCATGTCCAGCACCCTGTCTTTCTTCCCTGCCGTGGCATAAGTAGACAACAGCACTGCGTCCATTCCAAAACAAAAAATATCTGTATTCTGTATAAGCTTTAGTCCATCTCTCATCAAATCATCAATTCGTTCATTAATCATCACTAATATGGGCTTTTCCTTCTTTTCTTTCTAATTCTTCAAGTGCCTTAAGTTCCTTATCATCATCAATGCGGACCTTATCAAATCTTCTTTTTCTCTTAAAACGAAGCTCCTCAACCGGATATTCCTTAAGTTCCTTTTCGTCATTATCATGAGTTATTAATACCTTAACTCTCTGCCTTAAAACATTGACACTTGAAACCTCACCAACCAGTTTATCTGGTGTAGTAACAGAATCTCCCACATTAGGCAGATGACTATTTAATTCCTCATATGTATCCTGCTCATTCTTTAAACAACACATAAGTCGTCCACACACACCTGAAATCTTAGTTGGATTAAGTGACAGATTCTGCTCCTTAGCCATCTTAATAGATACCGGATTGAATTCTGGTAAAAATGTGGCACAACATAAAGGTCTTCCGCAGGAACCAATTCCACCAAGAATCTTAGTCTCATCCCTTACTCCAATCTGTCTTAATTCAATTCTTGTCTTAAATACTGCAGCAAGATCCTTAACAAGCTCTCTGAAATCAATTCTTCCATCAGCAGTAAAATAGAACAGCACCTTATTATTGTCAAATGTATACTCAGCCTTAATAAGCTTCATGTCAAGATTATGCTTTGCAATCTTCTCAAGACATATCTTAAATGCTTCTTTTTCCTTTTCTCTGTTTTTTAATTCTCTTTCATCATCTTCTGGTGTTGCAACCCTTATAATTGCCTTTAGAGGCTGGATAACCGCTGTATCTTCAACTTCTCTTTCACCTAGAACAACCTGTCCATATTCAACTCCTCTGGCAGTCTCAACAATAACATGCTGTCCTGTTTCGACTGAATATTTCCCAGGTGCAAAAAAATATATCTTTCCAACCTGTCTGAATCTAACTCCAACAACTTTAGTCATCTATACTCTCCATTCTATGAATTTTCCTTAATCGCCATAATAAGCAATTCTATAACCAGATCAAAATTAACATTTGCCTGAAGTCTGACCTTAACCCTGTCAATAGAATTAATAATATCCTGTAAACCTTCATATGACATAGTCTGTGCCTGACTCTTTATCAGTGTCATCTGGTCATTAAATATGAGCAGATTAGTATCATTCGTACTCTTAAACATAAGTACATCCCTGTACCACATAAGCATAAGGTCAAGGTAATCATCAATAGTCAGCTTATAATTGGTAACTCTTTTCACCGATGTCATAATATCAGTCGAATCCATATCCTTAGCATTCTTAATAACGTCCATTACATCACGTCTTAACTCTGCAAACTCAGTAGATTCGACCATAGTCATTGCCCTGCCGATTCGTCCAGCTGCAAATCTTGCTGCAAATTTACACTCGTAATCACCGATATTATCATAGTGGTCTTTAAGATATTTAATAACTACATCATCCTTTAGTGGCTTAAGATCAAGCACAACGCATCTTGACAGAATAGTCTGTAAGAAAACATCCGGATTATTAGCAAGCAGAATAACAATTCCATAAGCCGGCGGCTCTTCAATTGTCTTAAGCATTGCATTCTGTGCTGCAACAGTAAGCTTGTCTGCTTCATCAATAATGTATATCTTGTAAGGACTGCTGTAAGGCTTAATCTGCATATCCGATACAAGCTGGTCTCTTATATCATCAACACCAATACTTCCCGGCTTCTCATGTCCAACCCAGATAATATCCGGCTGGTTCCTGCCTGCTGCCTGCACACAGGAATGGCACACCCCGCAAGGCTCAACACCGCCCGCCTCACACTGCAGTGTCTGTGCAAATGTGCTGGCAATAAGCTTCTTTCCTGAACCAAGTCCTCCGCTGATTACATAAGCATGAGATACCTTTCCCATAGATATTGCACTCTGCAAATGTTCTTTAATAGTCTCATATCCATATATGTCTGAAAAATTACCCATACTTATTCCTCTTTTCGTTACTTATCTGTAATATTATAACACATAATGCTCCTATGTTGAAATATCTAATAACAATCCCCTGATATCATCAATAGCTCCGACTATTGCAAGATGATCCTTTTCATCTTTTACCAGTTCTCTGGCAAGATTATCAAGATTCTCATCTACCATCTTAACAATTCCATACACCCTGTGTCTTCCTCTCCTGTCAAGAAAGTTCTCTCTTGAAAACTTGTGTGAACGGTTTACAACTTCATTTAGAAATCCCTTAACAAGCTCTCTGTACTTCTTCATATCTCTTATATCCATATGCTTTGCAATCTTTTCACCCTGCTCGGTAATTTCCTGCATCATATTTCCCAGTTTTTCCTGAAGGTCTTTCTCCTCAATATTGCTAATCAGTGTAAACTTAAAACTATCATCTGATTTTTCCTGTGCTTTAACCGGAGTGGTCTGATTAGCCGGTGCTATATCTTTAACCTTAATATCCATACATACCTCCTAATATGGCACTTTTAACTTCACTAATGCAATCCTCTAACTCTCCATTATTGCTAAACCTTCTTGTAATACCAGCCTTAGCAATATTCTCTTCCGAAAAATCCTCACTGTCTGCAAGAAATCTTCTGCACATTTCCTCATAATGTGGATTATCCTGTTTCTGTTCTCTGTGGATAGCCCTTGTGAGTCTCAACCCATCTTCTACCTCAATATATATCGGCATAATATGTTCTTTTCCATAGAATTCACAGAATTTATCATACGCTTCAAGCGTTCCTATAACCAGATACCTGTTACCACTGTTAAGGTCAATCTGTCCGTCATCAGCTGTAAAATACTTCCACACACCATACACAGTATTATATTCTCTCAGTTCAACAATCCTGCCGCTCTCCTGCATCTTAACAGCTGTCTCATCATTTACAAAAAAATACTCAACCCCATCGGTCTCCCCGGCTCTCATAGGTCTTGTTGTATACAATATAACAGTATTAAGCTTCAGACTTTCATCTTCAATTAGGTTTTTATATATCTTATCCTTGCCGGACGCGCTTTTTCCCATAATAAATGCTATCTCAGGCATCTTATCTTTCCTTCCTTAAGACCGGGTACTTCCAGCCCGGCATTTATCGCACTCTTAATAATTCTGCATACATCACCGGTAATCCGCTCGCCTACATTAACAACAGGCATTCCCGGTGGGTATATAAGGACCGATGACATACTTATTCTACCACATATATCAGGTGAATTAACAGATAAATCTTCATATCCATTTTCATCCATTAAATCAATTGCATCTGCCGGACACATACATACTTCCGGCTTGTTGTTAATCGCATACCCTAAGCTTTCCCCTACATCATTTTCACTGTCTTTGCTTTCAACTTTCCAGCTTTCATCAATCTCCCTCAATGCACTAAGAAATCTGTCATAATACTCCTGTTTATCAGCAACTGAAGTCATTGCAATAACATATTTAAATGATGCCATCTCCAGCTGCACCTTATATTCATCCAATAACCTGTCATATAGGTACTTTCCATCATCACATATAAGAATAATCTTAGAAATATCATCACTATCCATCAACCTTATATTATTAAGTTTTGCAATATTTTCTCTTAAATTCCTAAGTCTGTTTATATATTCCTTAAAAATATAATCTCCCTGCCCTTCAATAATTCCCATACACCTGTCAATACTCGCCATAAGAATATATGAAGGGCTGGTTGTCTGATATATATTCCAAAATCTTTCCACTTTATCATAATCTACATAATTTCCAGAAATATGTAGAAGTGCAGTCTGTGTAAGTGCCGGTAATGTTTTATGAATACTGTTAATTACAATGTCAGCCCCAGCTTTTACTGCCGACTCTGGAAATTCCTCACTGAATTCAAAATGTGCCCCATGCGCTTCATCAACTATAAGTGGTATTCCTTTTTCATGCAGATAACTGGCAATCTCCCTTACCTCTGACACAACACCTTCATAAGTCGGAGAAGTTATAATAACCGCCTGTGCATCCCTGTTATTTTCAACACATTTTCTAATCTGTTCTAATGATAGTCCTCTGTATATTCCTGTATCATTATCAACCTCCGGTATAACATATACTGGCTCTAACTGTGCCATAATCAATGCATTGTACACTGACACATGACAGTTTCTTGCAACGATAATCTTTCCTTTTCTTTTCGTCGCACCGCATATAGCTGATAATATTCCTGCTGTACTTCCATTTACAAGCATCAGTGTTTTATCTGCTCCATACAATTTTGCTGCCCTGTCAGACGCATTTTTAATAATACCATCCGCATTATGCATATTATCAAATCCGTCAATCTCGGTAATATCAAGTTCTGAAGTACTTGCATATTCAGTATTGCGCTTTCCTCCTGGCATATGCATCGGCACATAACCAGCTTTTGAATACTCTTCAAGTTTTTCCAGAATATCTATATTTCCCATCAATACAACTCCATTATCTCTTATTCTGTAACCGTAAGCTTTACTGTTACTTCGTCATGGCTTCCAATTGCATCAGTAACTTCATACTTAATATCATAAGTACCTGTCTGGTCAAATGTATATCTTCCAACAGTCACAATCTTTGCAGTAATATCATTCCCACAAGTATCAGTTGCAGTAACCCCGGTCATTACATCTACACTCTTACCAATATTTGTCTGAATGTCCTTTGCCCCTGCTATCTTAGCACTATAAGCATTCCATGGATTATTTGCATCAGGATCTGTAGGATCCCAGCCGGCATATGCACTGTCCTCTGGAATCTTTATAGAATCCGGCTTACCAAGTGGTCCAGGATTAACTGCATCATCATATATAGTTACACCTGTTCCCGATGGACAGTTATCATATATCCACTTTACATCCCTAACGCACATTCTAACGCATCCAAGAGAAGCATAATCACCAAGCTTATTGTACTGTCCATCCTCCAGATCACCCTTATTCATTGAATAATATGGAACAGAATGGAACAGATAACCTCCACTTATTCTGAATGCATAACGTCCATAAGTACCATCAACCATATATCCCCATTCGTACTTATCTGATGTTACATAATTCTCACCCACAATAGTTTCGTCGCCTGCTTTTCCACATGATGTTGCAAATGCTTTGACTGGTATAGTGTATTCTCCATTCTCATCAATCCCATACACTGTAGCACAGTTAGCAGCTCTGTTTACTTTAATAAAATATGGAAGATAAACTCCTTCTGGTGCAATGTATTCTTGTTCTTTTGATTCAGGCTCTTTATTATCAATCCACACAACTTCTCTTGCCGCTGTTGTCTCTTTTGTTGAAACAACTGTCTGTTCATCATTACTCCCATGATTATCATCCTGTTTTTCCTTATTATAATGAGACAACATAATTCCAGCAGTTACTGCTCCTGCAATAGCAATCACAACAACAGCAATAAATATAACAAGTGTCAGATTTCTCCTGAACCATGATTTTCTTCTTTTTAAATATTTATAATTAATGTTTCCTTTTGACATAATATCCTCCTTTGTCTATTACAAAAAATATGTGTTTATAAATGTTATTAACGCAAAAAAAGCTGTTTCATCACGAAACAGCTTTAAGTGCCTAGAACCGGAATCGAACCAGTGACACGAGGATTTTCAGTCCTCTGCTCTACCGACTGAGCTATCTAGGCTTAGTAGCGGGGACAGGATTTGAACCTGTGACCTTCGGGTTATGAGCCCGACGAGCTTCCGAGCTGCTCTACCCCGCGGCATTCACTATATATATTATGTTAAACAGATGTATAATATACATCAAAGTGGGCGGAGAAGGATTCGAACCTTCGAAGGCAGTGCCAGCAGATTTACAGTCTGTCCCCTTTGGCCACTCGGGAATCCACCCATCTATTAAATTAATATTAATAATGCTCTCACATTATTAATATAGAGCCGACTGTCGGAGTCGAACCAACAACCTGCTGATTACAAATCAGCTGCTCTGC
>ERZ772867.3345-NODE-3345-length-13563-cov-4.176340_pt1 | contig 13563 bp, 11 predicted proteins | sample MGYA00511341_ERZ772867 | MGnify/ENA primary metagenome ERZ772867 (study PRJEB29015, sample SAMEA2737707) | human gut metagenome | biome: human gut; feature: human-associated habitat; material: faeces | place: China | collected 2012 ... | reverse complement strand
GGCCCGTCTGGACGAGCTGGACGCCGACGTCGAGCGGCAGCGGCTGGAGAAGAGGGAACTGGACATCGAGATCGCGATCCGCCGTGGGGCGTTGGAGCTGTTGGGAAAAGAGCCGGGCACAGTCCCGGAAAACCTGACCAGCCGCGAGAAGGCCATCCTCGTCAAACGGACCAGTGAGAAGCTCGGCGTGACCGCCAGAAGCCTGCTGCCCATGGTCGGCATCGCGCGCAGCACGTACCACTACCAGCTCAACGCCATGAGACGTCCCGACAGGGACGCACCGCTGCTGGAGCTCGTGCGCGAGGCGTTCGAGAACAGCAGACGCCGCTACGGGTACAAGCGCGTCCATCTGGAGCTGAAAAGCATGGGCGTCAGGGTATCTGCCAAACGGGTCATGCGGCTGATGACCTCGCATGGTCTGGTGCCGCTGTTCAAGAGCGCGAAACGGTACAGCTCGTACAAGGGCGAGCTCACCAAGGCCCCGAAGAACCTGGTGAACCGCGACTTCCACGCCGAGGCGCCGAACCGGCTGTGGGTCACGGACCTGACCGAGTTCTCGATTCCCGCGGGCAAGGCGTACCTGTCGCCGGTCATCGACTGCTACGACGGCATGCCGGTCGCGTGGACGATCGGCATGAGCCCGAACGCGGCGTTGGCCAACGGCATGCTGCTGGACGCGTGCTCCACGCTCAAGGACGGGGAGAAGCCCGTCATCCACAGCGACCGCGGCTGCCGCTACCGGTGGCCCGAATGGATCCGCATCTGCAAGGACAACAACCTGACGCGTTCGATGAGCGCGAAGGGATGCAGTCCGGACAACGCCGCCGCGGAGGGGTTCTTCGGCCGGATCAAGCAGGAGTTCTTCCACAAACGGAGCTTCGCGGGCGTCACCATGGACGAGTTCGTCGACATGCTCGACGACTACATGGTCTGGTACCGGGACAAGCGCATCAAGACGGAGTTCGGCATGAGCATCATGGATCGTCGACGCGAGCTCGGTCTTGTGGCATGATTGGTGGTGATGGAATCAACGATGAGTCCAACAAAACGGCACCGCCCCCAAACCTCAACTTCCTATTGAACAAAAACAACAAAAGAGCACGGCACCGGGTTTGCCCCGCATGCGCGGGGATGATCCGGAATAATCATGAACGGTATCACATGGATAGGCGTTTGCCCCGCATGCGCGGGGATGATCCGGCCGTGGGCAACTTCGCGCGTGAGGCCGACACGTTTGCCCCGCATGCGCGGGGATGATCCGTCGCGTTCACCAGGGAGCTAGAAGACAAAGCTGTTTGCCCCGCATGCGCGGGGATGATCCGGCGTAGGCGTCTACCACTTCGCGCACACGGAAGTTTGCCCCGCATGCGCGGGGATGATCCGCACTACACGCCGGGCCGCGCCGGCCACCGCATGTTTGCCCCGCATGCGCGGGGATGATCCGAAGGGCCGAAATAGCGGCCGTACACAGTCGTGGTTTGCCCCGCATGCGCGGGGATGATCCGATCGCGTGCCATCTGCGACAGTTGGCACCGCCGTTTGCCCCGCATGCGCGGGGATGATCCGACCATCGCGCCGAGTTGAACGAGAAAATCGTCGTTTGCCCCGCATGCGCGGGGATGATCCGTTCTGAAGCTGGGAGCCCACCAGCGTGGCGAAGTTTGCCCCGCATGCGCGGGGATGATCCGACGGACGCACCACCGTCATACCCAAGGTCGACGTTTGCCCCGCATGCGCGGGGATGATCCGAGTCGCCGTGGATTTAAATTCTTTGACCTCGAGTTTGCCCCGCATGCGCGGGGATGCTCCTCAAGTCCGCACTCGATGTGCAGGGTCTGGCGAGTTTGCCCCGCATGCGCGGGGATGATCCGAGGTGAGTATGGACGACACCGAAAACAATGAGGTTTGCCCCGCATGCGCGGGGATGATCCGTGCGGCGTTGGTCAGGCCGAGCAAGAGCACGAGTTTGCCCCGCATGCGCGGGGATGATCCGACGACCGGCTGGTGGCATCACGCGCTGGTGCGGTTTGCCCCGCATGCGCGGGGATGATCCGTATCTCCCGTTCAAGTTTCCTCCTGCCCCCTTGTTTGCCCCGCATGCGCGGGGATGATCCGCGCCTCAACGTGCGTATCCTGCCCGCCGCCGCGTTTGCCCCGCATGCGCGGGGATGATCCGTTTTGCCGAGGCCGCGAGCGCCGATGACGAACGTTTGCCCCGCATGCGCGGGGATGATCCGGCGAACCCGCTGACATTTATCTGACCGAGGGGGTTTGCCCCGCATGCGCGGGGATGATCCGCAGGGTTCGAGGCTGCGCACGATCTCCATGTCGTTTGCCCCGCATGCGCGGGGATGATCCGAGGACGTCCCTTACGAGATAAGCCTCGGGCAGGTTTGCCCCGCATGCGCGGGGATGATCCGCCAGTGGGCGGGCATTCGATGGACGTTCCCCTGTTTGCCCCGCATGCGCGGGGATGATCCGGGAGGCTGATGCGGAATGACGTCAATCTTGAAGTTTGCCCCGCATGCGCGGGGATGATCCGTGCTGACGCTGATTAACTCCACTTACGGTACCGTTTGCCCCGCATGCGCGGGGATGATCCGATGAGGTCACCGACCCTGGCAAGCCGCTGGTAGTTTGCCCCGCATGCGCGGGGATGATCCGTCGTCGCGTCCCCTGAAGTCCCCTAGTACTGGGTTTGCCCCGCATGCGCGGGGATGATCCGATCGCGGGCAGCGGCTTCGACTCCTCGAAGTTGTTTGCCCCGCATGCGCGGGGATGATCCGGACGTGACCGTGAAGGTCGGCGGCGACAGCATGTTTGCCCCGCATGCGCGGGGATGATCCGGGCGACAAGCAACGGATAGTGCCTATATCGGAGTTTGCCCCGCACGCGCGGGGATGATCCGGAAATCAGCGACTTCCTCTCGCTGGCAACAAGTTTGCCCCGCACGCGCGGTGAACTGCGCCCCGGAAGTTGGACGTGGTTTATTAAGGGTACCTGATTAGGCTGTGAGGGACATGTTCCGGAATTCCTCCGGGGTGTGTCCCTCCAGTCGTATCTGGCGGCGTTTGGTGTTCCAGTGGATGATGTACGCGTCCAGTTCGTTCTTGAACTCCTCGTACGAGGCGAACCGGCGGCCGGTGTGGAACTCGTCCTTGAGGTGGCCGAACACCTGCTCGGTGGCGGCGTTGTCGATGCAGTTGCCCTTGCGGCTCATGGACTGGCGGATGCCCAGTTCCCCGAGCCTGTTCCGCCACCAGTCGTGCTGGTATTGCCATCCCATGTCGCTGTGGAGTATGGGATCGGCGCCTTCGGGCAGCTTCTCCTCGAGCATGGCGAGCAGCCGTTGCTGCTGGGCGAGGTCGGGGTGCCGGCTGACATCCCAGGCCACAATCTCCTTGGATCCCATGTCGTATATGGGCGCGAGGTACGCCTTGCCGCCCGCCGCCCTGAACTCGGTGACGTCCGTGCCCAGCTTCGCCCACGGCCGGTCGGCCGCGAAGTCGCGTTCCAGCAGGTTCGGCGGCTTCGCGCCCGTATCGCCTTGGTATGAGCTGTATCTGCGGTATGGGTTCGGGCGGCGTATGGCGCACTTCAATCCCATGCGGCGCATAACCCTGAGCACGCTCTTATGGCTCACGCGCACGCCGAACTCGTATACGAGGCACATGCGCACCTGCCGGTGGCCGCACCCGTTGGGCGTGCGATGGAAGACCTCGGCGACCATCGGCTCGATATCCGGCCGGGTGACCGGCTCGGGATGCGAAAGGAGATAGTAGTAGGTGCTTCTCGCCAATCCCGCGATTTTCAACAGGCACCGGAGCGGATGGCCGAGCCCCGCCAGCGTCGAGACGATCACCGACTTCTCCCGGTTGTCGGCCTCGGCGCCAGCAGAGCGCGGGCTTTTTCCAGATACGCGACCCTCGCCTTGAGATACGCGTTCTCCTCCTCGAGGAGCTGTTCGCGCGTGGGAGCCGGTTTCGGTTTGGATTTCGCGCCCTTCGGCCTGCCCTTGGGCTTCGGGCGCAGCGCCTCCGGCCCTCCGCGACGATAGTCCTGGCACCACTGTTTCAGACACGTCCGGCTGGCGATGCCATAACGTTCCATGACCTCCGGCCTGCTCATCCCACGTTCCAGATGGTCGAGCACAGCGGCGAGCTTCGTCTCGTAATCGTATTTCCTGTTGCCCTCGCGTTCTCCCATGAGCGCCGCCTCTCCGCCGATCCGGTATGACAACAACCATTCTCTCGTGGTTTCCTTGGACACACCAAGCCGGCGGGCGAGCGACTTGGCGCCGATCCCATCGCGAATCAACCCGACGACGATTCTCATATACTCGACATCGTATGAACCCCTGCGTTTCCGTGACATAGAAAACCGCACCTCCAAATCATCGGACATGAATTACTCCAGTCCAACAATCGGGGTGCGGTTCACGGGGGGATGATCCGTTGCCGTCGGTGTCGGCCTTGACGCCGAAGTAGTTTGCCTCGCACGAGCGGGGATGATCCGGAGATAGCCGACGCACTGGAATCGGCCGCAGGGTTTGCCCCGCACGCGCGGGGATGATCCGGCGTCGAACAGTTCCGATTGGCTTGGTTCCTCGTTTGCCCCGCACGCGCGGGGATGATCCGGAATGAAAAGACGGGGATAACCCCCCGACTGATGTTCCGGTCTAAAGAGCCGGTTGCGTGGGATCCCCGTTACTTCGATTCTACCATACGCGTTTGCCCCGCACGCGCGGGGATGATCCGGCCGGCGGCGCTGGCATTCCGATTCACTGGCAGTTGTCCCGCATGCGCGGGGGTGATTCTTCCAGACAGTCGTCCATCGCCCGTGCCACTTCAGTTGTCCCGCATGCGCGGGGGTGATTCAGACAATTCCATGAGCATTAGGGGCATCCTGTTAAGACAACCTGCCATGCCCAAACTGTAGGATAACCCCAGTGAGTCTAAGCCGGCCACGTATATCGCCTATGACTGGGAGGAAGTCAAGAATCAGGCAACAAATCGTGTATGTCCTCAGTACCTAGCGCTTTCATCAGGCATAAAGCCGTCCGAACTCGCATATCTCGTACGTCGTACATGCCGCGCTTATAGTCGCCTACTCGGTTGGCGCTTAGGCCGCTGGCGCTGCCAACTTGCTCTAGCGTCAAGCCGCGTTGCTTTCGCAACTCTCTCATACCCATATTGGCTCATTTCCCTAGCTGGGTTGTGGGTCCGATTATATGTTCAAAACTGAATGGCTGTGGATGAGCAGAACAATGAAACTGCACGGCCCTTACACACCAAAATTGGAAGATTCGCATTGTTATGTGTGCCGTCCTCAATATCAACGCACATGATGGATTTGGACGGTTATCGGTTCAGACTGTCGCGGTCGAGTAAGAACTGCTTGAGGCCCATCGTCGTGATGCCGTTTTCGTCATGACTGACGCGAACATTGCCGCCAACGATGATAACTTTTCTGAACGAATCTCCGATGTTGAGCAATGGTCTTTTCTCTTGAGCTTGTTTGTCTTCGTCGGGCAGCGCGAAAGCCGATTGGATGTAGTATCGGTTGCTTCCTAGATTGGCTACAAAATCAACTTCCACTTGACGATGACTGGTTGTTCCGTTGTCTCGTTGAGGCAAGTTCACGATGCCAACGTCCACTGAATATCCTCGCAGCTTCAGTTCGTTGTAGATGATGTTCTCCATGATATGAGTCTCTTCTTGTTGCCTGAAGTTGAGTCGAGCGTTACGAAGGCCGATATCCTCGAAGTAATACTTCGACAGAGCCCCAATATGTCGGCGTCCTTTGATGTCATATCGTGAGGCTTTCGTGATGAGGAACGCATCTTCGAGATAGCCAAGGAATTTGACAATGGTCGGCTGCGAAATGCTAAGTTTGGCCGCGCTCTTGAATGTGTGTTCCAGTCGTGTCGGATTAGTCAAGGAGCCGATACCTGACGCGAGAACATCCACAAGTTCCGAGAAGCCAGCTTCGTTGCGTATGTTATTGCGCTCGATGATGTCTCGCAGATAGATCTCATCCATCAAATGATTCAGATATGCGGTTTTGGCCGTGTCATCTGGTTGCGCGAGAACCAGCGGCAGGCCACCAAACGTCATGTAATCGTTCCACGCATCCGTCCAGTCGCCTTGGACGGCCGCGTAGTATTCGGCGAAACTCAAGGGGTGAACTCGGATTTCATCACCGCGGCCTCTAAACTCGGTGATGATATCCGTCGAAAGAAAGCGTGAGTTGCTGCCGGTCACGTATACATCGGCGTTGCCAAAATGCAGGAAACCATTGAGCACATCTTCGAAGTCGGGCATGAATTGCACTTCATCGAGCATGACGTAATATAGGCCGTTGTCTTTGATTGAGTTCTTGACATACTGGTAGCACACATCCGGATCGCGAAGACTCTTGTTGGCTCGATCATCGAGTGCTATCTCGATGATGTGGTCTTCGGGCACTCCGGAATCCAACAAATGCTGTTTGAACAAGGTAAACAGTAGATATGATTTGCCGCATCGGCGTATGCCGGTGACGATTTTCACCAAACCGTTGTGTTTGCGATCGATGAGTTGCTGTAGGTAGTCATCTCTGGCGATGGTCTTCATGGAGCACTCCTATTTTGAGAAAATCCAATTTATGCACTTTTTCTAAAGTAAAGTCTAGTTGATGAACCAAAGGGTTTCATGCATGGTAAAGCTCTATTTTGAAAAACCTGAACAGTTTAGCTTTTTGAAAAATACAGAAGATTGGGATACTGCTGAGCAGGTCCTAGTTGAGCATCTGGAAGAACGTTTTCAGCCCGGAAGCGTTAACGAAATGATTATTCGGAGGTCTGGACACCGGGATGTTATTCAGAGCTGGCACTAGTTCTATTGAGGAACGGTGCGATTGTGTTTGGCATTGGGTCTGGGGTGCGTGGATTGAAATGATTCCCAGCGGCGCACTAGTCCCCACTGCCTGAAACTCATTGTGAGCAGAGGGCAATTAGGCGGACACGAAAACTTTGATAACTTAACAGTGTTGCCGAATGCCGGTTGTAATCTGCGTAGTGAGAGTGCGTTACACAAGATTGCGTAAATGAGTTGCGACTACCGACGTCTAGCCTACTGGGCTAGTGAGGATAAGAGAGCGGGTTTCCGGCATGGAATTGTCCCCGCTATGGACGTTGCCACTCATGGTGGCAGACATGGGGATACATCTCCTTGCGACGGCTAAACCGAACGTCTGGAACTGTATAATTGGGCCCACCGAATATAAGTGAGGTGGGCAATGAGTCTAAGGGAACTAAGGCAGAAGCGAGGATATACCCAACGCCAACTAGCCGATAAAATCGACGGAGTCGGTTATGGGCGTATCGCTGATTACGAGAACGGACGGCGTCCGATTGAGGGTATGTCGCTTGGCGTTGCGCTGAAAATTTGCGACGCGCTTAAGGTGAGTAACCCTCGCAAACTGTTAGAGGCTGAGAGGCCGAAAGAAAACACTAGCGAAAGCTAGGTGTGAGCCCTATGAATCTTTAGCGTAGGCCGGTTAGCGGCTTAATCAGGTGCAAGTCCTGACTACGCACGACGGTGGCTAGAATCTAGTCGCCTAACATAAATGCCCCATGAGTACCGCAAATACTCATGGGGCTGACCTTTATCAATTGAGAGATTAAAAAGGCGGTACTCATTGTACCGCCTCACGCGGAAGTGAGGAAACCATGAGTAAGTGTGTCGCGGCCGTTGCCGCATTAATCGCCTTGATGTCGTTAGCCGCTTGCGGTACCGATACCGCGAACATCCCCCAATGTCTCAATGAAGACGGTTCCGGCCAAACGGGACTCTGCTACTGGGGCTCGGCCCAGATGGGCAACGGTAGGGGCACTGGCCTGTACGTCTACCGTGACGGTGTGCTAATCGGTGAACGCTACTAAGGAGTGTGCGTTATGTCTACTGAAACTCGCTACTTGGGGGTGGTGACGTTTTGTTGGACTTCGTTGTCTGTATGGTCGTTGGTCAGTGTACCGGATGGTTTCAGACGACGAGCCCGAGCTGGATGCGTTTGTCCATGATGCTCATGCCGTATTCGGTCTTGATGCGCTTGTCGCGGTACCAGACCATGTACTCGTCGAGCATCGCGGTGAACTCGTCGATCGTCACGCCCCGGAAGCTCCTCTTGTGGAAGAACTCCTGCTTGAGACGGCCGAAGAACCCCTCCGCGGCCGCATTGTCCGGCGAACAGCCCTTCGCGCTCATCGACCGGGTCAGCCCGTGCTCGGTGCAGATGCGGATCCATTCCGGCCACCGGTAATGGCAACCCCTGTCCGAGTGGATGATCGGCGTCTCGCCGGGCCTGGGCGTGGCGCACGCGTCGCGAAGCATGCCGTTGGCCAGGGCGGCGTTGGGGCTCGTGCCGATCGTCCAGGCGACGGGCATGCCGTCGTGGCAGTCGATGACCGGCGACAGGTACACCTTGCCCGCCGGGATCGAGAACTCGGTGATGTCCGTGCCCCACAGCCGGTTCGGCGCGGTGGCGTGGAAGTCGCGGTTCACGAGATTCGCGGGTGCGCCTCCGATCTCGCCCTTGTACGAACTGTAGCGCTTCGCGCTCTTGAGCACGGGGACCATGCCGTGGCTGGTCATCAGGCGCATGATGCGCTTGGCCGACACGATGATGCCCGCGCTTTTGAGCTCGAGGTGGATGCGCTTGTACCCGCAGCGCCTCCTGCTGTTCCCGAACGCCTCGCGCACCAGGGACAGGAGGTTCGCGTTCTTGTCCGGCCGGCGCATGGCCTTCAACTGGTAGTAGTACGTGCTGCGCGCGATGCCGACCTCCTTCAGCAGGCTCTCCGCGTTCACGCCCAACGTCTCACTGATGTCCTTGATCAGGGTCGTCTTCTCTCGGCTTGTCAGGTTGTCCGGGTCTGCGCCCGGCTCTTTTCCCACCAGTTCCGCCGCACCCTTCATGATCGCCAACCGGATCTCCATGGCCCGCTGTTCGGCGCGCAGACGCTCGAGGTCGGCGCGCAACGTGGCGATCTCGCCGCGCAGCGCGTCCGGATTGTCCTGCTGCGAGGAATCCCCGCGTTCCGGTTCCCTCTTCGCCACCATGAGTCCTTTCGCGTCTCCGAGCAGTTGACGCTTCCAGTTTCGCACGACCGACGAATCCACACCCACCGCCTCCGCGGCCTCGCGCGAACTCAATTCGCCGGACGCGACCTTCAGGACCGCATCCCGTTTCAATTCCCCGGGAACCGGGCCACGGCGAATCCGGCGTTCGCCCGGCGCGAGCTCGTCGATCCACGAGGCAAGCACCTCTTTGCTCGGATACCCCATCTGACGCATCGTGCGGCTCGCACGCCGACCATGCGTCAGATAATGGTCCACGGCCGCACGCTTCTGCTCCTCCGTGTAGCGCGCATACCGTTCACCACGCTGCGAGGACACGCCCGTCTCCTGTTCGTCGAGCCAGTCCCGTTGCCACATGCGCAACGCCTCCCGGCTGGGATACCCCAGCTCGCGGATCACATCCGCCGCGCAGCACTCGTATTTCACATACAACTCGACCGCGCGTTGCCGCTGTTCCCTCGTGTACTTCGCCATGGCCGTCTCCTCCTCGGATCACAGTCCAAGAAAACGGCACCACCCCCCCTTCTACGCTTTTCGCTGGGCTTACGGTATCGGCACGACATGGGATGACGGGTCATGGCCGGGTGGCCTCTACGTGTTTGATTCGAGGCTGAGCGTGACGCTTGGGTTGCCGACGACGTGTTTGATGGCAATTGGCATTGTGAGGCCATTACGGCGAAAGAGGCGCGTCATATCATGGCGGACACTGTTATCGGTTGCGATAATGAGATGATATCACGGTTCGACGGTAGCCGGTCAGCTGTTGAACGGTATGCGCCGACCGTCGAACTGGTCAAGGCATGGCGGCGTGTTGACGCGCAGAACAACCCGGCTAGGTATTACGCGGAATGAAAGAATGCGGCTAGGTGCTATCAGCGCCTAGCCGCGTGCTTCAAATCATTAAAAGTGAGGTAATTTGAGGCGTACTATATCTTACGCACGCCTCACAAGGAAAGTGAGGACATCATGGCCGCGAAACTTGAGATTAAAATACACGTCAACTGGAAAAAGTCGCGTATGTGGGGAGCTAACCCCACCGCCGAAGTCTGGATAACGCTTCACGGTAAACGCCACGGCTACGGTACTGGACATGCAAGTCGCACCCCACTGGGGTGCGTGGATTGAAATAAGAACAGATTCGTAGGACACTGCGAAAAAACAAATAGGGTGCTTTCCGCCATCAACAGCGGAAAGCACCCTATTCTTACGGTCTATCTGCCCTAATTAGAGCACCTCACTCCGCAGCAATCGCGGCCTTGAGCTCCTCGACCTTGTCGGTCTTCTCCCACGGGAACTCAACGTCCGTGCGGCCGAAGTGACCATACGCGGCGGTCTTCAGATAAATCGGACGTTTCAGATCCAGCTCGTCGATGATCGCAGCGGGGCGCAGGTCGAAGACCTTGCGCACGGCGGCGGCAATCTGGCCTCGCGTCACACCCTGCTCGGTGCCGAAAGTCTCCACATTAATGGACACCGGGTTGGCAACACCAATGGCATAGGCGACCTGAATCTCGACCTTGTGTGCCAAGCCGGCAGCAACGATGTTCTTCGCAACCCAACGAGTCGCATACGCGGCGGAACGGTCGACCTTGGACGGGTCCTTGCCGGAGAACGCGCCACCGCCGTGGTGGGCGGCGCCACCGTAGGTGTCGACGATGATCTTGCGGCCGGTCAGACCGGCGTCGGCCGCCGGGCCGCCCAGGATGAACGAACCGGTCGGGTTGACCAGCTGGCGGTAGTTGTCATGCGGCACCTTGGAACCCAGCACCTCATCAAGCACCGGGTCAATCACGTGCTTCTTCAGCTCAACAGCAAGCCAATCCTGCGTAACCTCAGGATCATGCTGGGTGGAGATCAGCACGGTGTCCAGACGAACGGGCTTATCGTTATCGTCATACTCAATGGTTACCTGGGTCTTGCCGTCCGGGCGCAGGTGCGGCACTTCACCGGACTTGCGGACCTCGGTCAGACGGAAGGCGAGGCGATGTGCCAAGTAGATCGGAAGCGGCATCAGCGTCGGAGTCTCGTCGGTGGCGTAGCCGAACATCACGCCCTGATCGCCGGCACCCTGTGCTTCGTAACGTTCTTCGCGGCTGGCGGCGGTCTCCTGATCGCCAGTCAGACGGGCAACGCCCTGGTTGATTTCGGCGCTTTGCTCGGTGATGGCCACCACAACGCCGCAGGAATCGGCGTCAAGGCCGACTTCGGAGGAGGTGTAGCCGATGTTGCGCAGGGTTTCGCGGACCTTGGACTGCACGTCGCAGTACCCCTTGGACGTGACTTCGCCGAAGACCAGGAACACGCCGGTGGCGGCGGAGGTCTCCACGGCCACATGGCTGGACGGATCCTGGGCCAGCAGATCATCAAGAATGGCGTCGGAGATTTGATCGCAGACCTTGTCAGGGTGGCCTTCGGTCACGGATTCGGCGGAAATAAGCCGATGTTCTTCTGTCATATCATCCCTTTCTTCAGGACTTATCGCCCCGCGGGATGCGAGGCACAATGATACGGTGTCAATTTTTACTTGTCACTGCGGAAGCGGGCATAAATAAAGGCCCGTGCCAACCAGCGCGGTGGCTCGAGCCTTACGTCTTGTTCGCTCCTGATGATGAGTTATAGCTGATTGCGATAACTCAGGCAAGCGTGTCGCTCAAAATCAGTTGTGAGAGAACTCTCACACCATCATTCGGCGACGAACTGTCCAAACAATCCAAACGAATTGTCGGAATCGATCAGTTGCCCTCGTTGGCGTCGTCCTCGCCCAAGGTCTCCTCAAGCAGGCCCTCGTCGATTTCGCGGAAGGCGATGGACAGGGGCTTCTCATTGTTCTGGTATTCGACCAGCGGGCCGATGTTCTGCAGCAGGCCCTCGTTGAGCTGCGTGAAGTAGGAGTTGATCTGGCGTGCGCGCTTGGCGGCGAAAATGGCCAGCGCGTACTTGGAATCGGCGTGCTTCATCAGGTCGTCGATCGGCGGGTTCGCAAGACCGTCGGGTGTCGGGTCAGTACCAAAAGCCATTGTTCTTATCTCCAGACATTGGAAAATCTATCTCAACCGAAGCAAGTGTAGCCGTTTGGGGGGACTTCTGCCGGACCTCCGCCAGACTTCCAGTGGAGGAATGTATTCCAAAAATATGTGTGAGAAACGTTACGCTTTTGCAAATTCCATTATTCGACTCTTGACAAGTGGCGTGTCCCTCACAAGGGCTTGAATAGAACCATGACTGAAATGCGATCTGCAAAAATTATGTCAGGGCGCGTCTTTGCAGGCGCCCGAGCCCTCTACCGTGCTGCGGGCGTCAACGGAGACGACATGGGCAAGAAGCCCATCATCGCCATCGCCAACTCGTTCGATGAGTTCCTGCCCGGCCACGTCCACCTCAACAAGGTCGGCCGCATCGTTTCCGAGGCCATCCGGGAAGCCGGCGGCATTCCGCGCGAGTTCAACACGATGGCCGTGGACGACGGCATCGCCATGGGTCACACCGGCATGCTCTACTCCCTGCCCTCCCGCGACATCATCGCCGACACCGTCGAATACCAGTGCAACGCGCACTGTGCCGACGCACTCATCTGCATCCCGAACTGCGACAAGGTCGTGCCGGGCATGCTGATGGCCGCCCTGCGCCTCAACATCCCGACCGTGTTCGTCTCTGGCGGCCCGATGGAGGCCGGCACCACGGTGCTCGCCGACGGCACCGTCAAGAGCACCGACCTTATCGACGTGATGTACGCCACCGCCGACGACAGCGTCTCCGATGAGGAACTGCTCAACTATGAGAAGACCGTCTGCCCGACCTGCGGCTCCTGCGCCGGCATGTTCACCGCCAACTCGATGAACTGCCTGACCGAAGCGCTCGGGCTCTCGCTCCCGGGCAACGGCACCGTCGTGGCCACGCATGTCAACCGCCGCCGCCTGTTCGAAGAGGCCGCAGCGCTGATCGTCCGCAATGCCGAACGCTATTACTTCGAGGGCGACGACTCGGTGCTCCCGCGCTCGGTGGCCACGAAGGCAGCCTTCGAGAATGCCATGTCGCTCGACATCGCCATGGGCGGCTCGACCAACACGGTGCTGCACCTGCTGGCCGTAGCCCACGAGGCCGGGGTGGATTTCACGATGCAGGATATCGACCGCCTTTCGCGCCGGGTGCCCGTACTGTGCAAGGTCGCCCCCAACTCGCATTACCATATCCAGGATGTCAACCGTGCGGGCGGCATCCTCTCGATCCTGGGCGAACTCGCCCGCGGCGGACTGCTCGACACCTCGGCCGGGAGGGTCGACGGGCGCACGCTCGGCCAGGCCATCGCGGCCTTCGACCTGCGGAGCGAAACGGCAAGCAGCGAAGCCAAACAGCGCTACCTGAGCGCCCCTGGCGGCCTTTACAGCCGGGAGCTGGGCACACAACGGACTTATTACGACACACCGGACACCGACCGCACGGCAGG
>ERZ772867.3341-NODE-3341-length-13578-cov-4.183835_pt1 | contig 13578 bp, 10 predicted proteins | sample MGYA00511341_ERZ772867 | MGnify/ENA primary metagenome ERZ772867 (study PRJEB29015, sample SAMEA2737707) | human gut metagenome | biome: human gut; feature: human-associated habitat; material: faeces | place: China | collected 2012 ... | reverse complement strand
TTCAATTCAAAAAGTAGAACCTGGAATTGAAAAAATAAAGATTAATATAAATAAAATAGATAAAAATACATCAAAAAATTTAGAAAATACTGAGTTTGAAATAATAATAAAAAATAACGAAAGAGGTAAAAAGATGAAAAAAATGTTGAAAAATAGGGGAATTACACTTATAGCATTAGTAATTACAATAATAGTAATGCTAATATTAGTGGGAGTAACAGTAAGTGCTGCCATAAATGGAAAACTATTTGATACAGCGAAAAAAGCGGCAAAAGATACAGAAAAAGCAAAACAAGAAGAGATTGAAGATATCAAAAACGTAGAGGACAAAATTGATGAGATTTTAGGAGTAACTACTAATGACAAAGTGGAAGACATAATTTCTAAACCAGTAGAAGGTGAAACAGAAGTATATGCAATAATCTTTTCAGATGGAACTATGGAATTAAGAAAAGAAAAACCAACAGAAACAGAGAATGTAGTATTTAAAACAGAAGAAAGCTTTTCAAATAGGTTATTTAAAAGCAAAGAAGAAATACCTTGGATATCATATGTAGATTCAATAAAAGAAGTAAAAATAACTGATGAGATAGTACCAAGAACAACAGCAATGTGGTTCCAAGGACTTAAAAACTTAACAAAAATATCAAATATTCAAAATTTAAAAACTGATAAAGTGGCATCTATGGAATCAATGTTTGATGGATGTACATCATTAGAAGAAGTTGATGTGTCAGGATTTAATACGCAAGAAGTAATAAATATGTGCGCAATGTTTCAAAATTGTTCAAAAATTAAAAATCTAGCAATGGGAAACTGGGACACAAGCGAAGTTATAGACATGGGATGGATGTTTAATAAATGTAGTGCATTAACAAATATTGATATGTCTAAATTTAATACATCAAATGTAAAAAGTGCAAGATCTATGTTTCAACTTTGTAGTAGTTTGACATCTTTGAATGTAAGTAGCTTTGATACAAAAAACGTAGAAGATATGCGATATATGTTTAATAAGTGTGGGAAATTGGCTAACTTAGATTTAAAGAACTTTAACACACGTAAAGTAACAAATATGTATGGAATGTTCTATGAGTGTACTGGTCTGACATACTTAAATGTAAATAGCTTTGATACAGCAAATGTAACCGACATGAGTTTTATGTTTAATAAGTGTGAAAAATTATCTAGTTTAGATTTAAAAAATTTTAATACAAGTAATGTTACAAGTATGTTTGCTATGTTCCAATATTGTAGGGGATTAACATATTTAAATGTAAGTAGCTTTGACACAAGAAATGTAGAAGATATGGGGTATATGTTTAAGTTTTGCGAAAATTTAACAGAATTAGACATAAGTAATTTTAAAACACCAAAAGTAGAAAGCTTTTATTGGATGTTCCAATCATGTGAGAAAATAGGACAACTAGACTTAAGTGGATTCCAAACAAGCAAGATACAATATTTTGCAGGAATGTTTAGCGGATGTAGCATTCTAAAAACTACAATAGTAATTGATGTATCAAGTATTGACTCTACTCCTGGATATGCTTATAACCAAATGTTATTAGGAGCAGCAACAGCAGAAGGAGCACAAATAACAATTAGATATAAAGCAAGTCAAAAAGATATAATAGACAAAATGGTAGAAACAAAATCAGCTAATTCTAATATTGTATTAGAAGTTGTAGCAGAATAGCAAAACAAATTGGAGGTCATCAACAGATGGCCTCTTTTGCTACTTAAAAAATTGACAAAATAGCCATTTTGAGGTACAATTATAGTGTTTTGAATTAAAGGAGAGATAAAAATATATGTCAAATTTAAATGTTAAATTGCTAAAAAATGTAGAGTCAAAAACAAAAATATATTTAGCGATAATAGCAATTATTTTAATAGCATTATGTATAAATAATATAGCATATATAATTCCAAGTATAATTGGATATGCATTAATAATTGTATATACAATATGGGTTTATAAGAGAAGAAAGAGTGAAATATCAAATTATATAACGGATTTAACAATAAATGTAGACTCAGCAGCTAAAAACACATTAATAAATTCACCATTTCCAATAATAATACTAGAAACAGATGGAAATGTTATATGGAGAAGCTCAAAATTTAATAAAGAGTTTGCAAATGTTGGAATAAATTCTTATATAGATGATATAGCAAAAGAAATAAAGATGGATATAGAAAATCAAGATACAACTCAAATTGATAAACAAATAAGCATAGAAGATAAAATTTATCATGTAATAGGAAACTTCGTAAAAATAAAGCAAAAGAATACTAAAAAAACAAGCAAGTATATGATAATATTATATTTTGTAGATGTAACAGAAAAGCAAGAAATACTAAAAAAATATGAACAATCAAAATTATGTGTTGGTATTATTATGGTGGATAATTACGAAGAAGTAATTCAAAGAGTTCAACCAGAAGAAACACCACAAATAATGGCAAAAATAGAAAAAGAATTATATGACTGGGCAAATGATGTTCAAGGAATTATGATAAAAAAAGAAAGAGATACATTTGTATTTATATTTGAACAAAAATTTTTAGACAAAATGAAAGAAGAGAAATTTGCTATACTAGACAAGATAAAAGAAATAAGAAATGAAGAAAATTTACAAATAACATTAAGTATAGCAATATCTAACGAAGGAAATACAAATTATGAAAAATATCAATCAGCAACAGATGCAATGGATATTGCATTAGGTAGGGGTGGAGACCAAACTGTTATAAAAACAGATGGAAAATATGTATTCTTTGGAGGAAGAGCACAAGAGTTAGAAAAAAGAACAAAAGTAAAAGCAAGAGTTGTAGCACATGCTTTGGAAGAATTAATACAAGATGCAAGTAATGTAATAATAATGGGACATTTAAATGGAGATATAGACTCAATGGGCTCAAGCTTAGGATTATATAGATTTGCAAAAACATTAGGGAAAGACGCATATGTAGTAAACAATACAACAGGTTTATCACTAAATAGCTTTATAGAAACATTACAAAAACAAGACGAATATAAAGAAATTTTAGTAGATAAAAGTAAAGCACAATCATTAATTACAGAAGATAGTGTACTTATAATAACAGATACTCATAAAAAAAGTTATGTGGAAGTTCCAGAGCTATTAGATAAAACAGAAAAAATAGTAATAGTTGATCATCATAGAAGAGGAACAGATTATATAGAAAATGCAATGCTTACATTCCATGAGGCCTATGCTTCATCTGCAGCAGAATTAGTAACAGAAATAATAGAATATGGAACAAATAATGTTCAATTGAAACAAATAGAGGCAGAGAGCTTATATGCGGGAATTATGGTAGATACAAAGAACTTCACATTTAAAACAGGTGTAAGAACATTTGAAGCAGCAGCATATTTAAGAAAATATGGTATAGATATAATAAAAATAAAAAAATGGTTTCAAAGCGACTTAGAAAGTTATAGTGTTATTGCAGATATAGTTAAAAGAGCAGAAATAATAAATGATACAATAGGAATTTCTGAATATGAAGAAAAAGATAAAAATGCAAATTTAATATGCGCAAAAGCAGCAGATGAGCTCCTTACAATTAGCAATATAACAGCATCATTTGTAATAGGAAATTTAGGAGATAAAATATGTATTAGTGGACGTTCAATAGGAGATATAAATGTTCAAATAATACTAGAAAAACTTCGGAGGCGGAGGGCATATTACACTTGCAGGAGCACAACTAGAGGGAATGACTATGGAAGAAGCAAAACATGAATTAATAATAAGAATAAATGAATATTTTACAGAACAATCTTAAAATATACAATAAACCACTAAAAAAGATAAAATTTAAGAGACAAAAGAGAAATATATAAATAAATATATCACAAAATGCAAAAAACTTTTTCTTATTTGACAACTGTATACGACAAAAAAATTAGATTGGAAATGATAAAATAACAAAATGTAAGGCGCAGATGCCAAAACACACAGAAGATTAGAAAAAGTATGAAGGTGGTAAAAGGATGTTTCAAAATTTAGCAGATGAAAAACAAGAAGATTATATAGAAGAACAAAATGAAGAGATAGAAAACAAGAAGAAAATTAATTTAAAAGAATTGTTTTCTGTGTCTAATATAATTTTATATGCAATATCATTTATGGCATCAATGGTTAGTTTCGGAGGAGAATTTGCTCCTTTCGGACTAGCTATATTCGCGGCAGTATGTAGCAACGAAATTCCAGCAGGATTAGTATATATCTTTGCTGGAATAGGTACTCTTATAGGATTTGGACCAAAAGGATTTTTATCTTATTTATTAAGTTCATTAATATTTATAGCTTTGCTACTAATATTCAAGCCAAAAAGAAGATATCCAGCGAGAAACGAAAAGCAGAAACTAGGATTTTATGTTTTTGCTTCTGCCTTTATTGTACAAGCTGGAAAAATGTTTTTTTCAATATTTTTAGTATATGATTTATTAGCAAGTATTGTTTTTGCTTTAATATCATATATGTTCTATAAAATATTTACAAATTCAATTACAGTTGTAAAAGAATATGGAAAGAAAATGGCATTTACAGTAGAAGAGGTAATGGGAGCAAGTTTGTTGGTATCAATTGCATTATACTCTTTACATGGTTTGCAAATTTTTGGATTATCTATTAGCAATATATTAAGCATAATGTTAGTACTATTCCTAGGATGGAAAAATGGAATGCTAATAGGTGCAACAGCAGGAATAACAATAGGAATGGTTTTGGGGATAATAGGTTCAAGTAGTCCTGTACTAGTTGCTTCTTATGCAATATCTCGGAATGTTTGCTGGAATGTTAAACAAACTAGGAAAGATAGGTGTTATAGTAGGATTTTGTTTAGGTAATGCAATACTTACATATGTTGCAAATGGAAACACAATAGCTGTAATAACAATAAGAGAAATACTAATAGCTTCATTAGGTTTATTGTTATTACCTAAAAACGTAAATATAGATATTGCAGATATTGTAGGAAAAACAAAACTTTTACCTGTAACAGGAGGAGTGCTAGAAGGAGATACAAAAACAGTAGAAAAATTAAATACAGTTTCTGAGACAATTTCTGAAATAGCAAAAAGCTATCAAGAAGTGGCAGCAACAACAGCAGAAACAGAAGAAGAGCTTCAAGAAGATGCAAAAAAATATTTTAAAGAAGAGTTACTAAATAATTTAGAGGACTTTTCAGACAACTTACTATATGAAGATTTTGTTGATATGGAAGATGAATTATTAGATAGCATATATGATGTTCTAGAAAAAGATGAAGAAATTGATAAGGACAAATTATTAAAATTATTAGAAGATAATAATAACTATATTATAGGTTTAGACAATGAAGGAACAAAAAAAACAATAGAGGAAAACTTAGAACAGATAGTAAAAACAATAAATCATACATATAGAATAAACAAATTAAATCTTGTTTGGAAACAAAGAGAAGCAAGTAATAAAAAAACGTTAGCAAATCAACTTGGTGGAGTATCAAAAGTAATATCATCACTAGCAGATGATATAGAGGATAAAGAAGAAAAAGAAGAAGAGAAAATTCAATTTAATTTAAAAATTGCATCAGCAAAAGTAACAAAAAGCAAAAGCGAAGTATCAGGAGATACAAGCATACAAACAAAATTACATGATGGAAAATTTATGATGGCAATAAGTGATGGAATGGGATCACGGACCAAGAGCTAAAAAAAGTAGTTCAACAGTTATAAAAATGCTAGAAAGATTATTAAAAACAGGATTTGATAAAGATGTTTCAATAGGATTAATAAACTCATCTGTTAACTTGAATTCAAATGATGAAACATATGCAACAATAGATATATCTGTTTTTAATAGAAGCACAGGAAATATAGAGTTTGTAAAAAATGGTGCATGCCCAACATTTATAAAATCAAAGAATAAAGTAGAAGTAATAAAAGCTATATCATTACCAGCAGGAATTGTAGACAAAATAGACCTAGTAGTATATGACAAGGATTTAAAAGGTGGAGAAATTGTTGTAATGTGTAGCGATGGAATATTAGAATCTAACCAAGAGCTAGAGAACAAAGAATTATGGGTAAAAGATATGTTAGAAAACATAGAAACAGACGACGTTCAAAAAATAGCTGATATAGTATTACAAGAAGCAATAGACAATGACTATGGAATACCAAAAGACGACATGACAGTATTAGTTGCAAAAATTGAGAGAATATAAAATTTGTCAAAAAGTATTTACAAAATTTGAAAATATGTTATAATAAAAATAGGAAATGGAGAACCACAAACGTGGTTTGCCAGTGTGATATATAAAAACACATCTACAATGGTCAAATTACAGATGTGTTTTTTATTGCTTTATTTTTGTTTGCTAATTATTATAACTAAAGCTATAATCAAGGCAAACGCAATGATAGTTACTGATATTAAACCAGCAAATAGTAATTTTATTATTAGCAATAAGGTTGTTTCTATCATACGCCTCACCTCCTTTATGTAGGAGGCAAACCACATCTGCTTATCTCATTTCCTATGAATGTAATTATATAAAAACTGGAAATAAAAGTCAACAAAAAATTGCCAAAAAAACAACAAAAAATAAAATATATAAATAATTGACAAAAGAGTAAAAAAATTATAAAATATAATACAGTAAAAAGCGTTTGATAAATGGAAATAATTAAAAATTATTTTGTGACACATTTAGAGCTATATAAAAAATCAAAAAAAGTGGGATTACAATCCAATAAGGGTGGCACCGCGGAGAATAAAGAATCTTCGTCCCTGTATACATTAGTATACAGGGATTTTTTGTGTGTAAAAGATGCTTTTTTCTAAAGGGAGGAAAAAATATGAGCAAATACAGAACTAATAACTGTGGAGAATTAAGAATAAGTGATGTTGGAAAAACAGTAAAACTAGCAGGTTGGGTACAGACAATAAGAAATCTAGGAGCAATGAAATTTATAGATTTAAGAGATGAGGATGGAATTACACAGGTAGTTGTATCTGCAGAAATGGATTTAAAAGATATAGTAACAGAATGTGCAATTGGAGTTACAGGAACTGTAATAGAAAGAGCAAGCAAAAACAATAAAATTCCAACAGGGGATATTGAAATTGAAGCAAAAGAAATAGAAATATTAGGTAAATGCAAAAACGTTTTACCATTTGAAATAAATTCAGAGAAAACAGGAGAAGCAAGAGAAGATTTAAGATTAGAATATAGATTTTTGGACTTAAGAAACAATAAATTACATCAAACAATTAAACTTCGTTCTGAAATAATGAAAACATTAAGAAGCAAAATGGATGAATTAGGTTTTACAGAAATACAAACACCAATACTTGCAAACTCATCACCAGAAGGAGCAAGAGACTTTTTAGTACCAAGTAGAATACATCCAGGAGAATTTTATGCACTTCCACAAGCACCACAACAATTTAAGCAATTATTAATGGTTAGTGGATTTAACAAATATTATCAAATAGCACCATGCTTTAGAGATGAAGATCCAAGAGCAGATAGAGCACCAGGAGAATTTTATCAATTAGACTTTGAAATGAGCTTTGCAGAACAAGAAGATATACTAAAAGTTTTAGAAGATATATTTACAACAGTATTTACAAAACACACAAATTGGAAAGTAGATCAAGCACCTTTTGTTAGAATCCCATATTTAGAAGCAATGGAAAAATACGGTTCAGACAAACCAGATTTAAGAAATCCACTTATAATACAAGATGTAACAGAAGTATTTAAAAATACAGAATTCAATGCATTTAAAGAGAAAACAATAAAAGCAATTGTAGTGCCAAATGGTGGAGCACAAACTAGAAAATTCTTTGACAGCATGACTGAATTTGCGGTTCAAGAAGCAGGTGCAAAAGGTTTAGCTTGGGTAAAATTTGATGAAGCAAACAACCCAGTTGGAGGAATTGCAAAATTTATAGATGAAGAAACAAAAACAAAATTACAAGAAAAATTGGAAGCAAAAAAAGAAGATTCAATATTCTTTATAGCTGATGAATTTAAGACAGCACAAAAAGTTGCGGGAGCAGTAAGAATAGAACTTGGAAACAGATTAGATTTAATTAAAAAAGGCGAATATAAATTATGCTTTATAGTAGATTTCCCAATGTATGAATTATCTGATGAAGGAAAAATAGATTTTTGCCATAATCCATTCTCAATGCCACAAGGTGAAATGGAAGCTTTAGAAACAATGAATCCACTAGATATTTTGGCATATCAATATGACGTAGTTTGTAACGGATATGAAGTAGCATCAGGAGCAGTAAGAAACCATAATCCAGAAATAATGGTAAAAGCATTTGAAATTGCAGGATATCAAGAAGAAGATATAAAAAATAGATTTGGAGCATTATATACAGCATTCCAATATGGAGCACCACCACATGCTGGAGCAGCACCTGGATTAGATAGAATGGTAATGCTTGTTGCAGACTCAAACAATATTAGAGAAGTAATAGCATTCCCTAAAAATAAAAAAGCAAGAGACTTACTTATGAGAGCTCCAAGTAAAGTAACAGAAGAACAATTAAGAGATGTTCATATAAAAATAGACACAGATAAAGAGTAATTACAAAATCCAATCTATCAACTCAATTAAAAATTATATAGGATGAAAATATGAAAAAGATACTAATTACAGAGAAACCATCTGTTGCGATGGAATTTGCAAAAGCTTTAAAAATTAATACAAATAGAAAAAATGGATATTTAGAATCAGAAGAGTGGATAATCACTTGGTGTGTTGGGCATTTAGTTACTATGTCATACCCAGAAAAATATGATGAAAAACTAAAACAATGGAGATTAGACACTCTTCCATTTGTGCCTAAAGAATGGAAATATGAGATAATACCACAAGTCGCAAATCAGTTTAATATAATCCAGAGCTTATTGCAAAGAGACGATATAAGCGAAATATATAATGCAGGTGACTCGGGACGAGAAGGAGAGTATATACAAAGACTTGTGTTAATGATGGCAAAACCAAATCCAAGCATAAAAATAAAACGTGTTTGGATAGATTCTCAAACAGAAGAGGAAATTCTAAGAGGAATAAGAGAAGCAAAAGATGCTTCAGAATATGATAGTTTATCTGATTCTGCATATTTAAGAGCAAAAGAGGATTACCTAATAGGAATAAATTTTTCTAGATTGCTTTCAATTACACAAGGAAGAATGGTAGCAAAACAAGTAAATGAAGAAAGAACTTCTATTGCAATAGGACGAGTTATGACATGCGTTTTAGGAATGGTAGTTGCAAGAGAGCGAGAAATAAGAAACTTTGTTAAAACCAAATACTATAAAATTACAGGGAAATTTGGCGAAGAGCAGAGCTTTTGCGAGGCGGAATGGAAGGTAAACGAAAAATCAATAGAATACAATTCTGCAAAGCTATATAATGAAACAGGATTTAAGAAAAAACAAGATGCAGAAGAATTTATAAATAAAATAAAAGATAAAGTGGCAGTAGTAACAGAAATAAAAAAATCAAAACAAAAAGAAAATCCTCCACTTTTATTTAACTTGGCAGAAATTCAAAATGAATGCTCTAAAAAGTTTAAAATAAAACCAGATGAAACACTTGCAGTAATTCAGGAATTGTATGAAAAAAAATTAGTTACATACCCAAGAACAGATGCAAGAGTGCTTTCAACAGCAGTTGCAAAAGAGATTACTAAAAACTTAAATGGAATAGCAAAAGGATTTAAAGATGACGAAGTTCAAAAATACATTAATAAAATGAAAGAAGAAAAATATTCTACAAATTTAGTAAAGACAAAATATGTAAATGATAGCAAAATAACAGACCACTATGCAATAATACCAACAGGTCAGGGCTATGAGAATCATGAAAAATTAAATCAATTGCAAAAAGATATTTATAAAATAATAGTAAAAAGATTTCTGGCTATATTTTATCCACCAGCAGAATTTAATAAGTTAAATATAACAATAAATATAGAAAACGAAATATTTACAGCAAGCCAAAAAGTTTGTATAAAACAAAGATATTTAGAGATATTAAAACCAAATGTAGGTACTGATAATCAAAAAAATGATACAGATGTAGAGAACGCGACCCAGGGTGACCAACAAGCAAGTATGTTTCTAAACACACTAAAAAAAGGACAAGAAATAAAAATACTAGATTTAACAACAAAAGAAGCTGAGACATCTCCACCAACAAGATATAACTCAGGTTCTATGATTTTAGCAATGGAAAATGCAGGAAAATTAATAGAAGATGAAGAGTTAAGAGAGCAAATAAAAGGAGCAGGGATAGGAACAAGTGCAACAAGAGCAGAAATAATAAAAAAACTAGAAAAAATAAATTATATTGCAATAAACAATAAAACACAAATAATTACACCAACACCAAAAGGTGAAGCAATATATGATGTAGTAAATAAAACTATGCCGGATATGCTTAATCCAAAGCTAACAGCAAGTTGGGAAAAAGGGCTAGACATGGTAGCAAAAAAAGAAATACCACCAAATGAATTTATGACTAAACTAGAAGCATATGTAAATTCTAAATTTGATAAATTAGTAATGAGGTAGACTAATAACAACTTTATGATATAATATAGAAAAAAATTAAAAATAAGGGGAAAAAAGTAATGGTAGGATTTATTATTTTTATAATTATATTATGTATTGTAATTTCTAAAAAAGAAATGTACAAGTATAATGAGGGAGTTAGTGTAACTAGATTAATGAATTTATTAAAAAAACAAAGATTTTCAGAGATAAAAACTAAACAACTTAATGGAAACATTACGATTATTACTGCAAATAATTTAGGAGAGAATTTTTTATATGCAATGAGAAACGATATGACTTCAATAAATCCAAGCAATATAGAAACTATTTATGAGTATTCAAAAAAAGCACATATTCATAATACTATAGTAGTGGTAAAATCTTTAAAAGGTGGAATAACCGACAATGCAGAAAGTAAGGCGAAAGAATACGATTTAGATGTAGTAGAAGGCAATGAACTAATAAAAATGCTAGATCAAGAGAAAGCTTCAATATTAAAAACAAGCGATACATCTGATGATACTTGTGAGATAGATTATTCTCAAAATGAGGATCCGATATCTGAAAAATCAAGTATATTAAAAGAGCTATTCAAAGGTCCGGATAGATTATAACTACTTGACATATTATGTAAAGCATGATATAATAATAGTACAACTAGGATATGCTAGATGTAGCAATCTAGTTGATTATATAGATTCTCTTCTATAAGTAATAAAAAGAAACAAGGAGGTTTTGATGGAAGAGTGTAATTAGAAAAGGAGCATTTGTTAAGAGTAATAAATGTTCCTTTTCATTTGGCTAAAAAACGATTTAATTTATTATTTATTACTAGATTCTTTAAAACTAATATGCTAATATATTAGTGTAAACAAAGGAGGTTACTATGCCAAATATAATTGATTATATAGAATGGAGAGGCGATTTGGGTTTTGAAAACTCTCCAATAAACGAAATAGATGATATAATTTTTGCTAGATTTTCGTATTTACCATTTAAATGTATAGGATTAAAAGACATTGATACAATAGAAAATATTGCACAAAAAATGAAAGACCTAGATATAGAAAATTATTTATGGGACGATGATAAAGTTTTCTTACAAAAAATAGGTAATTGCAAAAGATTTAAAGATATAAAAGTATCTGATTATGTAGAAATTTTCGATGAAGCTGCAGAGAAACAGTTTGCCGCTATTACGCTATGGATTCAAAAAAATCAAAAATATATATCTTTTAGAGGAACAGATTCATCTCTTGTTGGATGGAAAGAAGATATAAATATGGGATTTAAAAAAGATGTTCCATCACAAAAAGAAGCTGTTAAATACTTAAATTCAATGGCAGAAAAATATAAAGAAAAACTTATTGTAGGAGGACATTCTAAAGGGGGAAATTTAGCAGTTTATTCAGCAGTATTTTGTAAAGATAGTGTTAAAAATAGAATAGAAAGAGTTATAAATGCTGATGGACCTGGATTTGACAAAAGCGTAATTTTAACAGATAATTACAAAAAAATATTGAACAAAATTCAAACATATATACCACAATCTTCAATAGTTGGAAGACTATTAGAGCATGAAGAAGAATATCAAGTAGTAAAAAGTATTCAAAAAGGCGTTATGCAACATGATATATATTCATGGGAAATTGAACCTACAAAGCTAATTAGAATACCAACAGTTACAAATAATAGCGAGATTTTTAATGGTATTGTAAGTGATTGGCTAAAAAACACAACTCCTGAGCAAAGAGAAAACTTTATAAACATAATATATGAAATAATATTGGAAACACAAGCTCAAAAAACTAGCGATTTTAGAGTAGAAACAGCAAAAAAAATAGGAATAATTTTAAATGGATATATAAATATAGATTCAGAAGATAAAAAAGAAATTGAACATATGGTAAAGCTAATATTAGAAAGTGCATTTAAAGTATTAAAAGAGAATAGAAATGCAAATAAACTTATGGAAAAAGAAAAAAAACAAAAAAATAAATAAGGGAGAAAAGTCTTATGAATGTTAGCTTGGATTGGTATAAGATATTTTATGAAGTAGCAAAAAAACAGAATATAACAGTAGCAGCAGAAAACTTGTGTATTTCTCAACCAGCAGTTAGTCAAACAATAAAACAGCTAGAAGAAAGTTTAAATGCGGAATTGTTTTTAAGAACAAAAAAAGGTGTAACTTTAACTAAAGAAGGAGAAGTACTATATTCATATATCTCAGAAGCAATGGGAAAAATTAAGTTGGGAGAGGCAAAAGTTTTAGAGCAAGTTAATTTGGAAAGTGGAGAGATAAGAATAGGATCAAGCGATATGTGCTTGCAATTTTTCTTGCTTCAATATTTAGAAGAGTTTCAAAAGATATATCCTAAAATTAAGATAAGTATTACCAATGGACCAACGCCAGAAACTATAAAACTTTTAAAAGAAGACAAAATAGACTTTGGTTTGGTAAGTGAACCATTTGAACTAGAGGAAAAATTTACAGCTATAGAAGTATGCAAAATTAAAGACATATTTGTTTGTGGGGAAAAATATAAAGATTTATCAAAACAAAAAGTGAGCTTGAAAGAACTAGAGAAATATCCATTAATATGTTTAGAAGAACATACAAGTACAAGAAAATACATAGACAAAAAATTTAAAGAGAATAATGCAGAATGCAATCCAAAATATGAGCTTGCAACGAGTAATTTAATAGTAGATTTTGCTAAAAGAAATTTTGGAATTGGAGTTGTAGTTGATAAATTTGCAGAAGAAAAATTAAAAAATAAAGAAATATACCAGATTAATATAAAAGAAAAAATAAAACCAAGAAATATATGTATAATAAAGAAAGATAAATTAATATCAAAAGCTTCAAACGAATTACTTAAATTTATTATAGATATGCAAGTGAAAAATAACAAGATTGATGTTTCGATTGATTTTAATCCTTCGAGAATTTAACTCTTGTTTTCT
>ERZ772867.3332-NODE-3332-length-13600-cov-4.918125_pt1 | contig 13600 bp, 12 predicted proteins | sample MGYA00511341_ERZ772867 | MGnify/ENA primary metagenome ERZ772867 (study PRJEB29015, sample SAMEA2737707) | human gut metagenome | biome: human gut; feature: human-associated habitat; material: faeces | place: China | collected 2012 ... | reverse complement strand
GTCTGCCTGATTTGCCTGCCGCCGGCGGCAGGTATAAATTCCGGCGCCGTTTTCCATACTATGTGCAATGGCGGCGAAAAGGCCGATGCAGAAGGGCTTGCCCGGCGGAAACGGAGGCGGCAGGATGGAATTTGTTGAAAAATGCAGGATGCTGGATGCGCTTTTGGGCGTGGGACGCAGCTTTGACATGGTGGGCCGCGACCTGTGTGTGGGGGGACGGAGAGGACGGCTGTGGGTGGTGAACGGCTATGCCGAGGATGCGCTGCTGGAGCGGGCTGTGGAACGATTGCAGGCGGCGCCGCCGCTGGAGCAGGGAAGCACGCCGGAGGAGCTGGTGGAGCGGTATGTCACCGTATGCGACGCATCGGTGTGCCGGGATAAAATGCAGGCGGTGACGGCGGTGTTTTCCGGAAAGACGCTGCTGGTGGTGGATGGATTCCCGGGCGGCATTCTGATGGATGCCAAGCAGCTGCCCACCCGGTCGGTGCAGGAGCCGGACGCCGGAAAGGTGCTGCGGGGCAGCCATGACGGCTTTGTAGAGAGCATCATGAAAAATGCCGCGCTGCTGCGCCGGCGGATTCGGGACCCGGCCCTGACGCTGGAGCGGGTGCAGACGGGCGGGCGGTCCAGATGCGATGTGGCACTGTGCTATATGAAGGGGCAGGCGGACGAGGCGCTGCTGGAAAGACTGCGCCGGAAGCTGGAGCAGATGCAGGTGCGTTCGGTATCCCTGGGGCAGGAGACGGTGGCTGAGGGCATTGCACCGCGCCAATGGTGGAACCCGTTTCCCAAGGTGCGCTTCACGGAGCGGCCGGATGTGGCCACGGCGGCGGTGATGGAGGGCGATATTCTGCTGCTGGTGGATAACACCCCTGCGGTGATGCTGCTGCCGGTGTCGCTGTTTCGATTTGCCGAGGAGATCAATGACTACTATTTCCCGCCGCTGGTAGGGACCTATCTGCGCATGATCCGGGTGGTGGTGCTGACGCTGAATGTAATCATCACGCCGCTGTGGTATCTGCTGGTAACGGATGAGGCGGGGCTTTCCGGCGGCTGGGAATTTTTGCTGATCGAGGGAGAGTACGCCGTGCCCATATTGCTGCAGCTGTTGCTGGTGGAGCTGATTATTGATGTGCTGAAGCTGGCGTCGCTGAATACACCGGATGTGCTGGGCAACTCCTTCAGCATGCTGGGGGCGCTGATTCTGGGGGATTTTGCGGTGCAGTCCCGGTGGCTGGTGCCGGAGGTGCTGGTGTATATGGCCTTTGTGGCGGTAAGCAATTTTGCCCAGCACAGCTTTGAGATGGGCTATGCCTGCAAGCTGTGCCGCATGGGGCTGCTGGTGCTGTGCGGCCTGCTGCGGTGGTGGGGCTTTGGACTGGGCCTTGCGGGCATACTGGTGCTGTTGGCAACAGCCCGGCCCATTGGCGGCGGGGGCTACCTGTATCCCCTGATTCCCTTTGACGGCAGGGCTATGCGGGCGCTGCTGCTGCGGCACCCGGTCAACAGAAACAACACATAGCCCACACGGCCGCCGAGGCAGCGGAAAAAGTCAAAAAACAAAGCCGTTTTGCTTGCCAGCAGAACGGCTTTGTGCTATATTTAGTCTGTTATACTGTGTATCATGAGGTGGACGATGGCAAGCTTACGGGAAAAGCGGCTTTTTCTGCTGGATATGGATGGCACCATCTATCTGGATGACCGGCTGTTTGACGGAGTGCTTCCTTTTTTGCAGCATGTGAAGAACATCGGCGGGCGGTATCTGTTTCTGACCAACAACTCCTCCCGCGGCGTGGATGGCTACATTGAGAAAATGACCCGGCTGGGCATAGCCACCGGACGGGAGGACTATCTGACCTCGGTGGACGCCACTATCCGGTATTTGCAGACCCGGCAGTCCGGGAAAAAATGCTATGTATTCGGCACCCGCTCCTTCTATGACCAGCTTTTGCAGGCGGGCATTCCGGTGACGGACCGGGTGGAGGAGGATGTGGACATTCTTCTGTGCGGATTTGACCGGGAGCTGACCTTTCAGAAGCTGGAGGATGCGTGCATCCTGCTCAACCGGGGAGCGGAATTCATCGCCACCAATCCCGACTGGGTGTGCCCCACCTGGTATGGCAGCGTGCCGGACTGCGGCAGCGTGTGCCGGATGCTGACCACCGCCACCGGGCGCAGCCCCCACTTTATCGGAAAGCCACAGCCGGATATGGTGTATCTGGCGCTGGAACAGACGGGCTTTCCGGCGGAGCAGGCCGTGATGATCGGTGACCGGCTGTATACGGATGTGGCCTGCGGCGTGAACGCAGGAATCGACACAGTGTTTGTCCTGTCCGGCGAAGGGACCGAGGCGGACATTGAGACATACGGCACCCATCCCACATGGACGCTTCCGGACATCGGGGCGCTGGGACGAAAATTGGAGGAAACAGAATGAAACTGAACTACAAACGGACAATTCTGGTGGGCTTTGCCTTTTTCCTGATTCAGGCCTTCTGGCAGGCGTATGATACCACCATTCCCCTGATTCTGACCAACAAATTCGGCATGTCTCAGGGCTGGTCGGGCGTTATTATGGCGCTGGACAACATTCTGGCCCTGTTCCTGCTGCCACTGTTCGGCGCAATTTCCGACCGCTGCACCAGCCGTCACGGCCGCCGCACCCCGTTTATCGTGGTGGGCACTACCATTGCGGCGGTGGCGTTGGTGGCGCTGAGCTTTGTGGATCTGGCCCAGCTGCACAATCTGGACAAGGTGTCCTCCATTGACGATCCCGCAGCGCTGATGACGATTTACGAGGCGGAGGAAAATGAGACGCTGCTGACGCCGGACGGCGCGAAATTTGTGCTCTCTGAACGCTTTACGGCGGAGGAGTTTTCCACCATACGCAGTCAGGTGGAAACAGACGGGAAGACCTTGACCAACCCGGACTACACCAACTATGTGGTGCCTGCCCGGCAGGCTTATGCATGGGGCACGACCCAGAGCCATCCCACCACACTGATGTTTTTTGTGTTGCTGCTGCTGGTGGTGCTGGTGAGTATGGCCACCTTCCGCTCGCCTGCGGTGGCGCTGATGCCGGATGTAACGCTGAAGCCCCTGCGCAGCAAGGGAAACGCTGTAATCAACCTGATGGGTTCGGCCGGCGGTATTCTGGTATTGGTGCTGGGCATGGTATTTGCCACGGCGTCGGTGCGCAACTCGCTGATGAGCTACACCGGGTATTTTGCGGTCATTGCTGCCATCATGCTGCTGTCGCTGATTGTTTTCATGACCTGTGTCCATGAGCCTGAATGGGCGGCTCAAATGCAGGAGGACGCCATTCGCTGCGGCATCGAAGAAAAGCCGGAGGAAACGGAGGGGGAGATTGCCGATGCGGTGTCTGCCCCGCAGAAGGGACACAGGCTTTCGGGCGGGGAAGTGAAGTCCATGGTTTTCCTGCTGCTTTCTATTGTGCTGTGGTTCTTTGGCTATAATGCCGTGACCAGCAAATATTCCGTATATGCCAGCAACATTTTGCACAAGGACTATAATCTGACGCTGATTATTGCTCAGGCCGCTGCGATTATCTCCTATCTGCCGGTTGGCTTCATTGCCTCCAAGGTGGGGCGGAGAAAGACCATCATGGCGGGCGTTGTGATGCTGACCACCGCCTTCGGCGTGGCGGCCTTTATGGGGGACAGCAGCCCCACGCTGCTGATGAACGCCATGTTCGCGCTGGCGGGTATCGCGTGGGCCACCATCAATGTCAACTCCTTCCCCATGGTGGTGGAGATGTGCTCGGAACAGGATGTGGGCAAATACACGGGGCTTTACTACACTGCCTCCATGGCGGCGCAGGTGGCCACGCCTATGCTGTCGGGCCTGCTGATGGATAAGCTGGGGATGAAGGTGCTGTTCCCCTATGCTGCGTGCTTTACGACGCTGGCTTTTGTAACCATGTATTTTGTCCGCCATGGCGACAGTCGCCCCGAGGCAAAACGAGGGCTGGACGCGCTGGAGGATATGGACGATTGAGAACTTGCTTGAGAAAAAGAGGTGATGCACCATGCTGGCCGTTTTGTTGGTGGTACTGATTGCGGTGGCGCTGGGAGAGCTGTTGTCGCTGCTGCTTCTGTGCCGCAGGGGACATTCCTACTGGAAGTATCTGCGGGACAACCGCTATGCACACCGGGGGTATCACGACAAGCCCCGGATTCCGGAAAATTCGCTGGCGGCCTTTCGGCGGGCCATCGAGTGCGGCTTCGGCTGCGAGCTGGATGTACATCTGATGAAGGACGGGCATCTGGCGGTGATTCATGACGCCAGCTTGAAGCGCACTGCCGGGGCAGATGTGCTGGTGGAGGATCTGACGGCAGAGGAACTGGCGCAGTACCGGCTGGAGGGGACGGAGGAGCACATTCCGCTGCTGGAGGAGGTGCTGCCGCTGTTCGAAAGGAGCCGTCTGCCGCTGGTTATTGAGCTGAAGGCAGAACGCGGCAACCACAACGCGCTGACAGAGGCTACCTGCCGGATGGTGGATGACTACAGGGTGCTGTACTGCATGGAGTCCTTTGACCCCCGGTGCCTGCGGTGGCTGAAAAAGAATCGGCCGGACATCGTGCGGGGCCAGCTGTCGGAACAATTTCTGCGGCATGGCGACGGCGGAAAAATGCCCGGGATTGTGCTGTGGGCGCTGGGAAACCTGCTGACCAACTGCCTGACAAAGCCGGACTTTATTGCGTATCGGTTTTCAGACCGGAATAATTTTGCCCTGAACTGGTGCAGACGGTTTTATAAGGTGCAGGAAGTGAACTGGACCATCAAAAACAAAGAGGACATGCGCGCGGCGGAGCAGGCCGGAAATCTGGTGATTTTCGAGGGCTTTGACCCGCGGGAGGAGTAAGAATGCGAGTGATTACGGGGTCGGCCAGAGGCCGCCGGCTGAAAGAATTGCAGGGGATGGATACCCGCCCTACCACCGACAAGGTGAAGGAGAGTTTGTTTTCCATCGTTCAGTTTGATATTGAAGGGCGGCGGGTGCTGGACCTGTTCGCCGGTACCGGCCAGTTGGGAATTGAGGCGCTGAGCCGTGGCGCGGAGCAGGCGGTGTTTGTGGAGCGGCGCAGCGATGCCGTGCAGCTGGTGCGGGAGAATCTGGAGCTGTGCAGGCTGCAGGACCGGGCCCATGTGGTCAGCGGCGACGCCATGAATTATTTGAAAAGCGGGGAAAGGTTTGACCTGATCTTTCTTGACCCGCCCTATGCCTCGGGGCTTTTGCAGCAGGCGCTGGAACAGATTGCAAAGTTTGACATTTGCCGCGAACATGGTATAATTGTTGCCGAAAGTGCCGCAGATCAGGCGCTGCCTGTGCTCCCGGCCCCCTATTGCCTGTATCGGGAGTACCGATACGGCAAGATCAAGCTTACGGTGTACCACCGGAAAGGAAACGAGGAATAACCCCCATGAAAATTGCCATCTATCCCGGCAGCTTTGACCCCATTACGCTGGGACATCTGGATATTATTCGGCGGGCCGCCGCATGCTTTGACAAGGTGTATGTGTGCGTGACCTATAACTGCGAGAAGAAAAACCCCATGTTCCAACCGGAAAAGCGGCTGGAAATGGTGCGCGAGTCGGTGCGGGAGCTGCCCAATGTGGAGGCGGAGTCCTATTGCGGCCTGCTGGCTGACTATGCGCGGAAAAAACAGGCACAGGTGCTGGTCAAGGGCATTCGCAATGCCACGGATTTTGACATGGAGTACCAGATGGCGGCCATCAATAAGGGCTTGTGGCCGCAGCTGGAGACGGTATTCCTTCCGGCCAGCGCCCCCTATCAGCACTTCAGCTCTACCATGGTGCGGGAAATGATCCGCTATGGGCAGGACATGACCCGGTATGTACCCGCCCCGGTGGTGGAGGAACTGAATAAACGGGATGATTGAATCAGAGAAAGGAAGGCATGACAAATGGAAGAAAAAGATGTGCAGCGACTGCTGGATATGCTGTATGGCATGATCGACGAGGCGAAAAATGCGGCTTTCAGCTCTGATAAGTGCGTGATCAGCCGGGACGAGGCACTTGACCTGCTGGAGGAGATTCGCAGCAAGCTGCCGCTGGAGATGAAAAAGGCACAGGAACTGATCCGGGCCCGGGATGAGTATGTGGCCTCCGCCAAAAAAGAGGTGGAGAAAATGCTCCGTCAGGCAGAACTGGATGCCAAGACCATCGTGTCTGAAAGCGAGACGCTGCAGCGCGCCCGCCAGAAGGCGGCGGAAATCATCCGCCGGGCCGAGGAGCGCTCCAATGAGCTGTATAAGGTGGCCAACACCTACACCGAGGATGCGCTGCGCCGGACGGAGGAAGCAATTCAGATGGCGCTGGATGAGGTGCATGAATCCCGCACCCGGTTCCGTGCCGCCTCCAACGAGCAGATGCAGCAGATTCGCAGCGGTGCAAAGCCGGCGGCAGAGGAAGCAAAACCGGAAGAATAACAAAAGAAATTGCAACAATTTTGTAGGATTGCACAATAATCTGTCGAGGGAAGCAGAACTCAGCCCGGCAAGACGGAACATCTTGTGGATAATGAACCAGCCCATACCATATATGGTATGGGCTGGTTTTTTTCATCTGTCTTTAATGAAACGGATGTTTTATTTGCAACAAAAAACCGGCAGAAAATGGAAATCCGGCAGGAAAGACACACAATTCTGGTAAAAAAATCAGCTTGCAATCGGTTTGAAAATCTTATATACTGTCCCTATAGGTGGGGAAGTATGGGGACTGTACCCATGTTTGTGGTGGCAAAACCCATATTCCTGCCTGTAAAGACCAGCCAGACCCGAAGGAGGTGACAGGGATGACGGGACAGTATGCCCATAATATTGACGCCAAGGGGCGCCTGTTTATCCCTGCCAAGCTGCGGGAGGAGCTGGGAAAGACCTTTCATGTGACCGTGGGAATGAACCACTGCCTGACCATCTACTCGGACGAGAGCTGGGCGGCGTTCACAGATAAGGTGCGGGAAATGCCCTACAGCAAGGCCAGAGCGCTGCGGGCGCTGTTCGCCAATGCCTCTGATTGCGAGCCGGACGCGCAGGGCCGCATTCTGATTCCTGCCAAGCTGCGGGAATATGCGGGTCTTGAAAAAGAAGTGGTGGTCATCGGCAGCTTTGACCGGGCGGAAATCTGGAACGCCCGGCGCTGGGCTGAGGAGGAGGCCGCAGCCTTTGATTCCGGGGCGCTGGAGCGGGCCATGGAAGAAATGGGGCTGTAAACGATGGAGCATGACAGACTGGCCGATCAGGCCTATGGACATAAGCCGGTTCTGCTGGAGGAGTGCCTGACGGCGCTGAACATCCGGCCCGACGGCATTTATCTGGATGGAACGCTGGGCCGGGCGGGCCATTCATACGAGATTGCCTCCCGCTTGGGAGAGAACGGCCGGCTCATCGGGCTGGACCGGGATGAAACGGCGCTGGCAGCTGCGCAGGAGAGACTGGCTTCTTTTATGAACCGCGTGACGCTGGTGCACAGTAACTTCAGCCTGGTGGGACAGGTACTGGATGAATTGGGCATTGCAGGCGTGGATGGGATGCTGTTTGATTTGGGCGTGTCCTCTCCTCAGCTGGACGAGGCGGAGCGTGGCTTTTCCTACATGCACGACGCGCCGCTGGACATGCGCATGGATCGGACGGCAGCCCTGACGGCCCGGGAAGTTGTGAACTGCTGGAGCTATGAGGAGCTGCGAAGAATCCTGTTTGAATACGGCGAGGAGCGGTATGCCCCGGTGATCGCGAAGCATATTGTCCGTGCCCGGGAGCAGCAGCCCATTGAAACCACGGGCCAGCTTTCCAACATTATCCGGGGGGCTATGCCTGCGGCGGCTCTGCGGGAAAAGCAGCACCCGGCCAAGCGCAGCTTTCAGGCCATCCGCATTGCGGTGAACGACGAACTGGGAGAACTGGAGCCCATGCTGCGGGCCGCGGCGGAGCATCTGAAGCCCGGCGGGCGGCTGGCGGTTATCAGCTTCCACTCGCTGGAAGACAGGATCGTGAAAAAAACCATGCAGGATCTGGCGACAGGATGCACCTGCCCGCCATCGTTTCCGGTATGTGTGTGCGGGAAAAAGCCGAAAATGAAGCTGGTAAGCCGCAAGCCCATTACGGCGGGTGAGGCAGAACTTGCGTATAATCCGCGCGCCAGAAGCGCTAAGCTGCGGGTGGCGGAGAAGCTATAAATATAAAAGAGTAAGGAACAGAAAAGAACACGAAGGAAAGGATGTTGGCCCGTGGCCCAGAATAATCAAAAACGCCGGTATGGCTATACAGATGGCTCTCTTGCCTATGATCTGGATGCACTTGTCAGGGAACGGGCTTTGGAGGAGGCCGGCAGGCCGGAACCGCAGCGTGCGCCGGAGCCGGCTGCCCGTCCCCAGCGCCGTCCTGCTGCCCGCCCGGCGGCGCGGTTGTCTCCCCTGACAGTGGTGGGTACCGTTGTGGTGACGGTGATGGCGGTGGTGGTGCTGCTGGGCTATGTGCAGCTGACGAAAATTTCCGCCAATGTCACGGAAATGAAGGACGAGATCAGCGCCCTGCAGGAGGAGCATGTCTCCCTGCTGACGGCCTACGAGCGCACCTTCGACATGACCACCATCAAGGAAACCGCCGAGGCGGCGGGCATGAAAAAACCCACCAGCGGGCAGATTGAATATGTGGAGCTGCCCAGCAGCAACCGCACGGTGGTGTATCAGGCGGAAAAATCTCCTGTGCTGGAAAATGCGGCGGCAGGAGTGAAAAAGGCCGTTGCCGCAGTGGTGGAATATTTCAGATGAAGCAAACCATATAGTGGAGATATGCAAGGAGTAAGAAGGAGACTTCTTGCTCCTTGTCCGCCGTCAGAGACAGTTGGACGCGGAAGCCGTCAGGGAGGCAGGCATGGCAAATCAAGGCTTTGAACCCAATCGAAAAAACGAAAAAATCCGCCGGGCGAACCGGACGATTCAGAACCGGACAGTAATTCTGATGCTGATATTCGGCGTGCTGGTGTTTCTGTTGCTGTTGGGGCAGCTGTACAAGGTGCAGATCAGCCGCCACGACGAGCTGCAGGCCAAAGCGCTGAACCAGCAGACAAGAAGCACGGAGGTCACGGCCTCACGGGGCACCATCTATGACCGGAGCGGAAACATTATGGCGATTTCCGCCACGGCGGAAACGGTGTTCCTGTCGCCCAAAGAGCTCAACGATGCACTGAACGACAAAGATAACCCCGTGACATGGACGAAGGAGAGCGTGGCCGAGAAGCTGGCGCAGATCCTGCAGATCAACGCAGAGAGTATCCTGAAGAAGATGGAGCGCACCGACTCACAGTATGAGGTGCTGAAGCTGCGGGCAGATGAGGAGGTGGCCGATCAGGTACGCACCTATATCAACGAAAGCGGCGTCAGCGGCGTGTATCTGGTGACGGATGCCAAACGGTACTATCCGTATGGGTCGCTGGCCTCGCACATCATCGGCTTTGTGGGCACAGACAATAGCGGCCTGTACGGGCTGGAGGCCCGGTATGACGATGAACTGCAGGGCCAGACCGGGCTGGTGGTTACTGCCAAGGACCCCACGGGCAACGACATGCTGTATGAATACGAGCAATACTACGCGGCTCAGAACGGCAACGATCTGGTGCTGACCATTGACGCTACCGTCCAGTATTATCTGGAAAAAAATCTGGCCGCCATGGCGCAGGAGTATAACGCGAAAAACGGCGCCACCGGCATTATCATGGATGTGACCACCGGCGCAATTGTGGCCATGGCCTCCTATCCCACCTATGACCTGAATGATGCGTCCACCGTGCAGGACAGCGTGCTCAAGGCGCAGATTGAAAGCGGCGCGGCTACGCTGGGCGATATGCAGCTGCGGCAGTGGCGCAACAAGGCGCTGAACGACACCTTCGAGCCGGGCTCCACCTTTAAGACCCTGACGCTGGCGGCGGCGCTGGAGGAAGGGGTCATCGACACCTCCACCACCTATGACTGCACCGGCTCCATCCATGTGCTGGATGCTACCATCCACTGCAGCAATACGGCCGGCCATGGACACCAGACGCTGGAGGAGACGGCGGGAAATTCCTGCAACCCGGCCTTTATTACCTACGGCCTGCGGCTGGGACAGGAAAAATTTTACCAATATATGAGGGACTTTGGCCTGATGGAAGGTACCGGCATTGATCTTGACGGCGAGGCTACCGGTATTTTCATGAGCCCGGATTCCTTTTCGGAACTGGATTTGGCCTGCTATGCCTTCGGCCAGAACTTCAATGTAACGCCCATTGCGCTGATTACCGCGCAGGCGGCGTGCATCAACGGCGGATACCTGCACACACCCTATGTGGTGGAACGGGTGGTGGACAGTGAAGGAAATGTCCTTTCCCAGCAGGATACCACACCGGTGCGGCAGGTGGTCAGCGAGGAAACCTCTCAGACCGTGCGGGAATGTCTGGAGTATGTTGTGTCCTCCGGAACGGGCCGCAACGGGCAGGTCAGCGGCTACCGCATCGGCGGCAAGACCGGCACGGCGGATAAGGGAAAGACCGGCGATGTGGTGGTTTCCTTCATGTGCTTTGCCCCGGCAGATGATCCCAAGTATATTATGCTTTTGACCATGGACACACCCAGCCGGGAGGATCGCACGCCCTCCGGCGGCGGCATGGTGGCCCCGGTTGCCAGCCGGATTATGGCGGAGGTGCTGCCCTATCTGGGCGTGGAGCCTTCGTACTCGGCAGAGGAGCTGCTGGGCGCGGATACAACGGTCCCCTATGTGATTGGCATGAGCACGGCGGATGCCCAGCAGAGAGTGACCGACAGGGGCTTTTCCGTGAAGGTGGTGGGGGATGGCGACACCATTACCGACCAGACGCCCATCGGCGGCACGGTGATCCCGGGAAAGAGCCGCATCATACTCTATGCCGGAGAGAGCAAGCCAGATACCATGTGTACCGTGCCCTCCCTTGTGGGCAAGAGCGCCAGTGAGGCCAATACGGCCGTGACCAATGCGGGGCTGCTGATCCGGTTCAGCGGCACCACAGACAGCGGCTCCAGCAGCATCCATGTGATCGACCAGTCCCACGAGGCAGGCAGTCAGGTGGAAGCGGGAACGGTTATTACCGTGCAGCTCAGCGACAGCGGCGTATCGGATTAAAAAGCGGATCAGGAGGAAAGGAGTGAGCCGATGCGGCTTGACACCTTACTCGATCAGATAAAGGTTGCAGCCTCCAATGTGCCGGGGGATCTGGAAATAACCGGCGTGTGCTGCGACTCAAACCGGGTTCAGCCGGGAAACCTGTTTGCAGCCATTCCCGGCACACATCAGGATGGGAGCTGCTACGCCTGTCAGGCCATGAGCCGGGGAGCGGCCTGCATCCTGTGCCGGCGCAGCGGCAGAGCCTGTGCACTGCCCCATGTGGAGGTGGAGCAGGTGCGCCCGGCGCTGGCCGCAGCTGCAGCCAATTGGTATGGACATCCTGCAAAAGAGCTTTCGGTAATCGGAGTGACCGGCACCAACGGAAAAACCACCTCTACTTATCTCATCCGTCATATTCTGCAAACGGCGGCGGGAAAAGAGGTAGGATTGATCGGCACAGTGTGTACGATTATCGGTGGGTGCGAAGTGCCTGCCGAGCGCACCACCCCGGACGCTGTGGCTCTGCAGCGGATGCTGCGGCAGATGGTGTCCTCCGGGTGTGACAGCTGCGTGATGGAGGTATCCTCCCACGCACTCAGCCAGCATCGGACAGACCAGATTCCGTTTCGGGTGGGCCTTTTTACAAACCTGACGGAAGACCATCTGGACTATCATGGAGACATGAGGCACTATTGCAGAGCCAAAGCAAGGCTGTTTCAAAGCTGTCAGGCCGCCGTTTACAACCGGGATGACCCATGGAGCGACGCTGTGCTGGCGGGAAGCACCTGCCCGGCATTCAGCTATGGAACAGACCGGCGTGCCTGCCTGCGGGCAGAGGACATCCGGCTGCAGCGACAGGGGGTGCAGTTCACAGCCTGCTCGGATGGAGAAACGGCTCGGGTGCAGATGCAGATTCCCGGAGGCTTCACGGTGTATAACGCGCTGGGGGCCATGGGGGTGTGTATGCAGCTGGGCGTGCCGCTTGCAGAGTGTGCCCGCGCGCTGGAGAGTTTTTCCGGCGTACCGGGGCGGATGGAGGCAGTCAGCACCCACGGCAGGCCATTTTCTGTGCTGGTGGATTACGCTCACACGCCGGATGCACTGGAAAATGTGCTGCGCACGGCGCGGGGATTTGCCCGGGGACGGGTGGTGGCCCTGTTCGGCTGCGGCGGCGACCGGGAAAGAGAAAAGCGGCCTAAGATGGGGGCGATTGCGGCACAGTACGCAGATTTTGTAATCGTGACCAGCGACAACCCCCGTGGGGAGGAGCCGGAGGACATCATTGAGGAGATTTTGCCGGGACTTGCCGGGGGACAGACGCCTTATGTAGTGATTCCGGACCGGAAAGAGGCCATTCGTTATGCGGTGGAGCACGCCCGACGGGAGGATGTGATTCTGCTGTGCGGCAAGGGACACGAGGCATATCAGGAAAGCAAGGGGCGGCGGGAACCGATGGATGACCGGCTGCTGGCGGCTGCTCTGCTGGAATAAAACAAAAGAACGCTGCATGAGGCGGCGAGAAGGAGAAGGGTATGTTGAAGATTTTACTGGCCTGCGCGGTAAGCTTTGTTATTACCGCTGTGGCGGGCAGGCTGCTGATCCCGGAGCTGATTAAGCTGAAGGCGGGACAGAGCATCAAGGAGGATGGCCCCAAGTGGCACATGACCAAGCAGGGTACCCCCACCATGGGCGGCCTGATGTTTATCATCGGCATCGGTGTTGCGGTGCTGACGGTGGGCTGGCCGGGCATGGTGAAGGGGGATTTTACCCACCTGTATGTGTATCTGTTTGCGCTGGTATTTGGCGTAATCGGCTACATCGACGACTATCAGAAGGTGAAGCACCACCAGAACACCGGACTGACGGCCATGCAGAAATTTGTGCTGCAGCTGGCGGCAGCCGTGGCGTTTTTGTGCCTGCTGCGTTATGAGGGACATCTGAGCCCCAACCTGTATGTGCCCTTTTTCAACACGCATATTGTGCTGAATTGGGTGGTATATATGATTCTGGCGGCGTTTATCATTGTGGGAACTGTGAATGCCGTGAACATCACCGACGGACTGGACGGCCTGTCCTCCAGCGTTACGGTGCCGGTGGCGGCGTTCTTTGCGGTGATGGGCTACTGCTGGAAGAATTACGGACAGCTGGGTATTTTCGGCGGCGCTATGGTGGGAGGACTGCTTGCCTTCCTGCTGTATAACCACTATCCGGCCAAGGTGTTTATGGGCGACACGGGCTCCCTGTTTCTGGGCGGAGCAGTGGCAGCGCTGGCCTTTGCTTATGACATGCCGCTGGTGCTGATTCCGGTGGGGATTGTGTATATCTGCGAGACGCTGTCGGATATTTTGCAGGTGGGCTATTTCAAGCTGACCCACGGCAAGCGCATTTTCAAAATGGCGCCGCTGCACCATCATTTTGAGATGTGCGCATGGAAGGAAAAGAAA